>ERZ808278.315-NODE-315-length-35670-cov-4.127643_pt1 | contig 35670 bp, 44 predicted proteins | sample MGYA00521239_ERZ808278 | MGnify/ENA primary metagenome ERZ808278 (study PRJEB31516, sample SAMN03275600) | gut metagenome | biome: mammalia-associated habitat; material: feces | host: Papio cynocephalus | place: Kenya | collected 2012-07-17 ... | reverse complement strand
AATAATGCCTACAAATGGGTTAAAATGGTCGAAAAAGTTGTTTATTTATTCTATTTCTACATTCCAATTGTCTTCTAAATTATTATCTTTTAAATATGTATTAATTCTATTTACTCCTATGTCAAAATATTTATCATCTTTTTCAATACCTATAAAATTTCTATTTGTTTCTATACAAGAGATTCCTGTTGAAGCCACTCCCATTGTGAAATCTAATATTACATCATTAGAATTAGAATATGTTTTAATTAAATAAGATAATAAATCAGTTGGTTTTTGAGTTGGATGAAGTCCTTGTTGTATATTAAATTTTAATAATTGCCTTGGATAATTAGTATATTCTTGTTTGTATATTTTTGTTTTAAAAGCACCTCCATTTATGGCGGTTATATTGTTTTGTTTAAACTGTTTTGTTGAATTGTTAATTACCCTATCACATTTAATTAATCCTTGTGGATTATATGTAGGCAATTTTTCATAAAAAGTACATATATCTTCTATATTTTTTAAAGGCATTTTTTTAGCGTTTGCAAATCCTACTGGTTTAGTTTTATTCCATTTCCAATCATATTTATAATTTTTTATATTAGATAATCTTAATTTACTACTAAATGGTTCGCTTCCAAACAGTAATATAGGTGTATGTTTATCTTTTTTAATTAAATTAATTCTTTCCCACATTTTATCAAAAGGAATAATTTCATCCCATCTACAAGCTGTAGTTCCATAAGGAATATCCGTTAATATCATATCTACTTTTATATTTTGTTCTATAAGTTTATCCATCTGTTCTAAACAATCGCCTTTAATTAATTTTATACTATTTATAATAATCACTCTCCTATTTTATTATTTATTTTGCATTAAAATATTTGTTTAATAAATCCTTTAATGTCATTTATATTCACCTACCTAACTTTTATAGCTTTTATTTCATTTAAAATACTATATTCATCCGAATGTATTAAATACTCATCTTCAATCCAATATCCTTCATCATGGTCATAATTATGGAAATAAACATCTCCATCTTCACTCATATATGGATTGGAATAAGAATTATAAGGTATAGAACCATTAGGATAATAAGTCATCACCCATCCATCATATAAACTAATTTCTCCCCATTCAATCATATTATCTGACCATTCTAATTCAACATCTTTATCAGGTGTTTTTATTCCTAAAAGAATATAATTACTATCTAAACCATTTACATCTTTAAGTATATATGTTATTTCTTTTACTATTTTTCTACCACTATAATTGGTTAGATTATCATTTATATCTACATATTCTTTATTTGAATCATACTCTTTTAATAATAAAATGTCTCCAATTTTAAAGTCTCTATCATTTTTTCTTATTTCAAATGTTTAATACCTTTTGTAACGTCATTAAAATACTTTGGTAATATTTTTAATTCATGAATCATATTAATCACTCTCCTTTATGATTATTTTTGTAAATCTTACTATAAGTTTCATTTACACCTATTATTGATATAAAATATCCTATAAAAGCTATAGAATATTTAATTATATCTTTATGTATTGATTTATACATAAGTGTTATAGATAATACATTAAGTATCACCCATAACACCATTATTATTTTAAAATAAAAGTTAGTTATTTTCATTTATTTTATTCCAGTAGTTCCAAATCCACCACGATCTTGATTTCCAAAGCTTTCAACTTCTTCAAATTCTATTTCAGGCATAACTTCCATTATTCTAAATTGACCAATCTTATCACCTTTATGAATCCATATACCAGATTTTTTCGTTTCTTCATCATAGTCACCAACAAAACAACCATTATTATTATCTATTGATTTTATTCCTTTTGTATATTCATTGCATATGTTAAATACAGGCATATGCCATTGATCGTTATCACCTATATATGTATCATCAACAACTCCTACACTATTAGTTTGAATAATCCCCCAAGTTTTAAAAGTAGAACTTCTTGGTGCCAAATGCCCTTCCCATCCTGCTGGAAGCTCTAATGCAAATCCTAAAGGAATCATTGCTCTTTCTCCAAATGGGACAAATACATCTTTGTTTGAATATACATCAATCCAGTTTCCTTTTGAAATCTTTTGTAATTTAGTTGCCCCATCAAAATATTTAATTCTTATTTTCATTGTATTATTTGTCATTATTAAATCTCTCCTTTATTTTTTAAATTATTTTTATTTATTAAATATGTAATATTAATCAGTTATTTCTACTTCATAATTATACATTGTGTCGTATAACTTCTTTGGTATTTTATTTTTATATTCATCAGCTACCTGTTTAATGTATTTTTCTTTAAATTCTTTATAAGCATAAAATGCTTCTTCTGGAGTATTGAAAGTTCCTATATGTATATCTTTGGAATATTATTTTTAAGAATGGAACACATAGAAGTAAATTTGTTACCATTATGTTTTACTCCTATAGGCGTATCTCCTCTAGCTTTATTGCTTTTAGTAAACAAACTATTAATTCTATTATTAACGAATACACAAGTATTAGGACTATATATTTTATTTCCTTTATGTAATATATCTTTATCTAAACTCATTTGTTCATTATCTATTTGATAATAATTCTCGTCATACCATTTAACAAAGTTTTGAAAATTTAACCATTTTTCATATACTTTACAATCTTTATATGTTGGCTTCTTTTTATGATATTTTTCAGAATAACATCTTTGAATCATTGACCTCCAACACATGTATTGTTTTGTATGAGTAGCATCTGCATATCCAGTTTTATATTTTCCTTCACCTATATATCCGTGACTATATACAGTTTTACAATAAGGACTTCTACAAGTATCTTTAAAACAACTATAGTCTCTATGTTTTAATTCATAGCCATTGTCAAATCTTATTGTTATATCACTATATCTATTATATTCAGTAATAGTTAATTTACTTCCAAATTTATTATATATTGATTTTCCCAACCTTTCACTTTTTTGTTTTTCTGATTTTTCTTTACTATCTATTATTAAACATCACCTTTCCAATTATATTCTATGATTCTATTTTGTTTTAAACTTTCTTGTACATTTATTGTTTTTTGATTACTACTACCTTTAAATAATAAACGTACGTCTTTTTTATTTATTTCAAACCTTCCATCAGTAATAACATCAATATATTTTAATATTTCTATTTTCTTTTTATCTTGTAATAGAGTCGTCCAAGTAAAACCAGTCCAAATGTAAATAGGTTTGTTAACTTCTTTTTTTATCCTTTTTACTAAATTTAATAATATATCTAAATTTTGATGAAATGGTTCTCCACCTAATATTGATATATGATTTACATGTTTATTTTTTGCATAATTTATTAATTTATCTTCTATGTTCTTAGTAAATTCTTTACCATAATTAAAATCTTGAGCTTCTTTATTGAAACAATTAGGGCAATGGAAACGACATCCTGAAAAGAATATCGTAGTTCCAATTCCAATTCCATTATTTGAATCAAATGGTCTTAAATCACAATAATTCATAATATAACTCCTAAATATGTATTTTTCTACTTAATATATCAGCCATACGACCATCTACATATACACCTTTGTTTGATAAATACCCGCACGTTCTAAGAATGATACTTAATTCGTTTTGGTCATTATTATTGCAATTAGGACAAACCCATTTATTGTTTATTGTATCATAATTCATTTTCCCTTTATATCCACACTTATAACAAGTGCAATCTGATTGAGAATTTATTTCAGCATGTGTATTATTATCATACATACATTTTAATACTTCATATAATGCTGGAATATTATTCTCTAGTCCTAAAGTTTCAACGTATGAGACATTTCCTCCTTTTGAATGTCTTTGTAATTTTCCTTCTATCTCAAGTTTTGTAAAAGCATCTATGTCTTCTCTTGGGTCTATATGATAACTATTAACTATAAAATCAGAATCAGTTATACCTTTAACATTTCCAAATCTTTTTCTTAATTTTTTTATAAACCAGTCAACAGTTTCTTCTATAGGAGAACCATAAATACTAAATCCTAATCCTGTTTCAACTTTCCATTGATTAGCTTTATTTTCTAAGTATTTCATAATTTCATTAGCTAATTTAAATCCTTTTTCAGATAATTGAGTTTCCCCTGTTATATATTTTACTGCATTAGATATGCCAGCATAACCTATAGATAACGAAAATCCTCCTTGGTCTATACAATCAGTAATATTGTCATCTGGATTTAATCTTCCAAATACTCCATGTTGCCATAATATTGGAGCAACTTTTGCTTTAACTCCTTTTAATTTAGTATACCTAATAATCAAAGAAGGTTTCACTAAGTTTTCCATTCTATCATCGAATATCTTCCAAAATTCTTTTATATTTCCTTTAGACGATAAAGCTATATCTGGAACATTTATAGTACATACACCTAAATTACCTCGTCCATACCATTTAAAGTGTTCTCCATCTGGCTTAAAAGGATATAAGAACGATCTGCATCCCATACAAGGAAATACATCTCCATACAATTCTTTCATTATTTTTGCACTTTCATAATCAGGAGATTGTCTTAAAGCTGTACATTTCATTGCTAATTCTAACAACCAATAATAATCTGAATCTTTATATATATTATCTTCATCTAAAACAAATAATAATTTAGGAAAAGTTTGAGTTACTGCTATACCCTTTTCATTTGGCATCCCTTCTATTCTTTGTTTAAAAAATTCTTTAGCTAATAATGCAATTTCTTCTTTATATTCTCCTCCATCTTCATTTAAGTAAATAAATACGCTAATAAAAGGGTTCTGACCATTAGTGCTTGACATGGTGGATATTTGATAATTAAATGTTTGGACACTATCTTTTATTTCTTGTTTTAAAACATCTTCCACATATAAATCTATTTCTTCTTTAGAAAAATAAGTTAATTTATTTAATTTTCTAAGTCTATTTTTAAATCTTCTTTTTATTTTTTCTTTTGACACTCTTATAAAAGGGGCAAGATGTGTTAAAGTAATAGTACATCCTCCATATGTAGAAGAAGCTACTTTTGTGATAATTTGAGTAGCTAAAGTCATAGCTACTGACAATGATTTTGGAGTTTTTATTTGTTTATCATTTATAACAGTTCCATTTTTAAACATATCATCTAATGGAATTAAATCACAATTAGTCATAGGTTGAATTATGTAATCCAAATCATGGTTTTTTATTAAACCATCATTATGAGCTTTCATTATATAATCAGGAAATATTTTATTAGCTAAATGTCTACTTATAGTACCAGCCATTAAATCTCTTTGAGTTGATACAAGTTCTGGTTTTTTATTAGAATTCTCTTTTGAAAGAAAATCATTATTATTGGTCATAAGTTCTGTTATAATCTTATCTATTGGATGACTTCTAGCTAAACTTCTCTTTTCTCTATAATCACTATAAGCCTTTTCTATTTTTGGATTATATACTTTTAGATATTTAACTACTAAATCTTGTATTTCTTCTACATTTATTTTGTCTACGTTTTTATCTTGTATTTCTTTCGTTACTTCATCTGCAATAAGTATATCTAAATTAACATCATCACATTTAATTTCCTCTCTAGCTTTACCTACAGCATCTTTTATATAACTTTTGTTGTAATCATGAATTTCTCCATCTCTTTTAATAACATTAATCAATAAAATTCCTCCATTCTATTTTTATTTATTTGTATTATATAAAATTAATTATCTTTTGTTTATCACTTAACTTCATTAGCATATTTATATTATAACATAATAACTAAATTATGTAAATAACTTATTATAAATTATTTTTATTTATTTTGTTATAAATTTTCTAATAATATCTATTGGTATAATTAATATTGACATTATTAAAATTATAAGCCATTGAGTTAAATTTAAAGGTACACAATTAAATATTTTTCCTCCAAACTGTACTAATAATATTTGAACTATTGATATTGTACCCATAATTTTTATGAAGTCTATATTTGAATTAATTTTAGAGAATATATTTTTATTATTTGTTCTTACATTTAATCCATTAAATATTGATGTAAATACAAACATTGCAAAATATCCTGTCAATAAATTATCACTAAACATTTTATTTCCAAATAGTAATAGTAATATTCCACTTAAAATCATATATCCACTAGATAATAATATTTGTATAATCATATCTTTTGATATTATATTGGCATTTCTATTAATAGGTTTTTCTTTCATATAATAATCTTCTGATTGTTCACCACTTAAAGCGAGAGATGCTAATGTATCCATTATTGCATTAATCCACAATATAGACATTACACTTAAAACTTGAGAATAACCAATTAATGGAGCAATAACTGAAGTAATAACTATTCCAACATTTATAGCTAATTGATATTTTAAGAATTTTTGAATATTTTTATAAATTGTTCTACCTGATTTAACTGCATATACTATTGATTCAAGGTTATCATCTGTTATTATTATATCTCCTGCTTCCTTTGCCACTTCTGTACCACTTCCCATAGCAAATCCGATATCAGCTTGTTTTAAAGCTGGTGCGTCATTAACCCCGTCACCAGTCATACCAACTACTTCACCGTTTTGCTGTGATAATTGTGCTATTTTACGTTTCATATTAGGCATTGCTCTAGCAATTACTCTTATTCTTGGTAACACTTGTTTTATTTCATCATCTGTCATAGATTCTAATTCATCATTAGTGTAAACTAAATCATTATCTGAATTTATTAATCCACATTCTTTAGCTATAGCTATTGCTGTCTCTTTCTTATCTCCTGTAATCATAGTAACCTTAACACCAGCATCATTCAATTGTTTAATTGCTTTTTTAGAACTTGGTCTTACTTCATCTCTAATCCCTACAAATCCAATAAATTTAAAATCTGAATTTATTTCATTATCTACTAATTTATTATTGGATAAACCAAATCCTATTATTCTCATAGACCTATTAGATAATTCATTAAATTTATTTAATATACCTTGTTTGTTTTTATCGGTTAAATTTAAATCTTTTTCAAATAGTTTTTCACCAGCACCAACATAAAAAGTCTTACCATCAGATTCATATGCAGTAAATTTGTTGGTAGAATTAAATGTCTGTAACTTATCTATTTTTATTTTATTTTTATACGAATAATACTTGTCTTTTCCTATCCATTTTAGTAATGATTTATCAGTTGCATTTCCGTTTACTATATTTCCATCACTATCAAATATGGAAGCATTACATCCTAAAACGCATTTAATTAATTCATCTGTGAGTTCTAATGTTTCACAATTAGAATTGTATTTTTCAACTACTTCCAACTTACCTTTTGTAATCGTTCCTGTTTTATCTGTAAATAAAGTAGATATACTACCACTTGTTTCACCTTTATTTATATTTCTTACTAATACGTTATTATCTTTCATTATTTTTGCATGTTTTGATAATACAATTGTAGACATTAAAGGTAATCCTTCTGGAACTGCACAAGCTACTATACTTAATGCTAACATTAATGCTGTAACTATATCAGAACCTATATTTATTAATCCTGAATTTATATATGTATAAAAACCTTTATTCAATATTATTCCAGTCATAGTTAATAAAAACATTATTGAAGCACCTATATATCCAAACATAGATATTTGTTCTACTAATCTATCTAACTTTTGAACTAAAGGAGTCTTTTCAACTTCTTCTATATTATTTAATGCTTTACCAGACTCAGTATGTATTCCCACTCTTACTACTATGGCTTTACCTTTACCTTCTGTTATAATAGCTCCACTATGAATAAAATTCTTGTTATTTATTTCTGTGTCTATATTATTAAAATCAATCTCATAATTATCTATAACATCTAATTTTATTTCGTCAGATTCACCGTTTATATCTTTATTAGATACCTTTAACGAATTGTTTTCTATTATTATCCCATCAGCATAAGCTTTTTGTCCATTCTCTATAACCATTAAATCTCCAACTACCAATTCTGTACTATCTATTTCTTTTAATCCTCCATTTCTCACTACAGTTATCATAGGATTTTTAATACTATTTTTTAATGCCTTATATTGAGCTTCAGTCTTTAAATCACTTCTTATACTAACAAAAGTAATTAATGAAAGTGTTATAATTAAACCAATAAAATCATATGGAATTTCATGCTCTATTAACGATTTCCCTCCCAATAAAGCTGAAAATATTAAAAGTAATATCATTAATTTATCTGAAAAAACGTCTTTTATTCTTTGAAATATAGTAGGTGGAGTTGGTTCGGGGATTTTATTTTCCCCAAACTTATCTCTATTTAGTTGTATTAAATCATCTGTTAATCCTTTATAATTATTATTCATAATAAAATCTCTCCTTTTTTAATTATTATCTTATTTTATATTTAAAGTCATCAATAGATGACACTTTATACCCATCTCCTATTGCTGTAAACATATTAAATTTACCATTAGAGTCTTTAGTTATTTCTCCAACTAACACACCAGTATTATCTCCATAAGTTTCATCTAATGAGAATTGAGCCATAATATTCATATCCTTGTCGTATACATTACAATAAGCTTTATTAATCATAGACAATGTTTGATGTCTACTATTACAGTTGTAAATATTCATTATTAAATATAACTTATCAATATTTTTAGGGATAGTATTTAAATGTATTTTTATTTGTTCATTATCTGTATCTGTTTTTTTATTATTTCCAGTTGTATCATCCCCTGATGATTCTGCAAAAGAACATTTACTCTTATATGAACATTCATACATACACTTTCCATCTATGTATCCTAAAATAGTAGCGTCTAAATCAACATTTGAATTAGAAACAAATCTATTTTCTACAGTGTTAGAAGTATTAAATAATTTACTAAAAAATCCTTTCTTTTCATTATCTTTTTTCTTTGTTATTCCTTGTGTCCAGCCTAAACCAAATGTTATTTCTTTTAAATCTGAAGAATCTTTTTTTAAATTTATACCTTGAGATTTTGTTAATTTTATTGCCATTATTTAATCATCCTTTCTATTTTTTATTCTACGTTTAAGCCTACTTCTAAAAGTAATTCTTCTAAAGATTGTACACTCTCTCCTACAGCTTTATATTTAAACTTGCCATTTTCATCCTTATAAATCTCGCAAAGTTTTCCAACTTCTTCACCAAATAAATCATTACTTACATTATATGTAGCCAATACTTTTTCATTAGAGTCATCAATTAAATTACATATTACATTTCCTATATTTCCAAAATGTTGACCTTTTTCCAACCCTCTATCTATACTTGCAGTAAACAATACTCCATTCTTTTGTGATTCTAATTTTGTCAAATCTACCAAAATAGTTTCATTGTCTCCATCTTTTTTAGAACCATCTCTGCAATCCCCTAGATGTCTTACTGAAGCTTCTGGATTATCCTTATTTGTGTTATTGTAGAATATAAAATCTAATTCATCTTCTGCTTTACCGTCTTTTAATACCAAACATTCAATATCAACATCCGCTTTGGTATCCCATGAAACAGTAAATTTTACTTTTGATAATCCTTTTTCTAAACTTATACCTTTTGATTTTGTTAAATTAATTGACATAATATCTCTCCTTTATTTTTTTATTTCATTTAATTAATAATTTTCTAATTCTTCATCTAATGTACTTAATCTTGCTTCGTTTTCAGCGATTATACCAGAATTTCTTCTATTAAATTCAGCTTCTCTGCCAAAACTTTGAGTCTCTAACTCATCTACTTTTTGCATTATTTCATTTAATCCTTGATTATTTTCTGTAATTGAACTTATCTCATTCATTAAATCATACATTTCATCTCTTTGCTGAGCATCTCTAACTCTTTCAGTAGTTTCTTCAATCTTTAAATCCAACTGTTGAATTTGACTATCAAGAATATCTAATGTTTTTGACAATTTTTCATCACTTTCTGTAACAGTTTTTAATTTATTCTTTAGTCGTTCTATATTTGCATCTTCATTCTTTTTCTTTAATAATACATTTTTAGCTTGTTCTAAATTTCCTGTTTCTTTTAGTTGATGAATTACTTTACTATAATTATTATTCTTTTGTTGTAATTTGGCTTGCATTAGTTCTTTTTCTGTCTTTTCTTTAAGTCCTCTTATCTTCATCAAATTATCACCATTCATTAAAGAGTTTTTCTTTTCTAGTAACTCTTCTCTTTTCATTTTCAATTGTTCTTCTAGTGGTATCATAGACTCAGCTTTTCTACAACCAAAATGTAATAGTTTTTTGATAGTTTCCCAAATTCTAATAAAAATATTTTTCTTTTTCATATACACACTCCTTCTTTATTTATTTTTTATTTATTGATTATTTCTTGTATAAACATATATTAACATAACTATTATATATTTGTCAATAAATTTTTTTAGATATTTTTTATTTATTTTTACAATATAGGATTGCAAGTTGATGACCATTGTTTGTTTTTATTATTCTTAGCATATAATTCAGCATTCTCTATATTTTCTATATGTAGATATTTTATTTTACTACATTTTTTACATTTATATTGAGCTTCTATTTGTCTAGGTTCACACATATTATATCCATGACACCAATGCCAACATATTAGTTCATAATCATGTTTACAAATTAAATGTTTTAAAATTTTAATCATTAGAACACATCCTTATTTATTCTTTGTATCTACCAGTATTTGATTTATCCATCTCATCAAATATACTAGTATCAAAACTATTTAATACTTTATTCTTAACATCAATCATCTCATCAATAATATCCAAAATATCATCAATCTTACTTAAATTTGTTTCATTTTCAACACTTTTAAATAATTTATATATATTTTCTAATACTTGAAAATCAATATCAAAAAATCTATCTTTAGTTCTAGTTTTTGGAAGATTGATTTGTTCCATTAAAATAGGATTTTTATTGGAAATTTCACTTTCAAAAGTTCCCATTCCATCTATGTTTTCGGCGGGTACATTTTTGTCCTGCTTATCATTTTTAGGCGATTTTGTACCCTCCGCAATCTTTTCAACCTTAATTATAGATTCTTCAAGCTTTTCTTTTTCAATTAATTTTATGAAATCTTCATATGTAATTATATTATAATTATTTACTTCATCTGATAATATATAAGTCCATTCTTCATCATCAAAATGACTATTTCTATATTTTATTATATCATTATTACCAATATCTTCTTTCACAGTTGATAATTTAATATTAAAATGTTTATAATGATAATTATTTATAAAATTATTAAATTCATCAGCATTATTAAATTTAACGCCTACTTTTTCGTTTTTCCAATCACTCCAAAATTCATCCACATTATTATATATTTTACATTCTATCATTTCATCTGTCCAAAAGAAAACTATATTATCTTCTTTAATATTATAAGATGTTTCATTTACATCTATTATTGTAACTACTTCTCCTTTAAATTGCTCCATAGTTTCTATAAAATCACTATCTCCATATATTTCTCCAACTTCTAAATCTCTTCTAATTCTAACTTTATCTCCAACTTTATATTTCATAACTATCTCTCCTTTTTTTTTATTAATAACCCAAATCATATAAATATCCATAGCTTTTATCTCTACCTAATTGAATTAAATAACTTTGACTTGCATTAGGTACAAATACATCAACCACACATTCATTATCATTAATCCATTGAATAGCATTTCCACTATCTACAGATATAAATTCATTACTTCCATTAATAGTTTTATCAAATTCAACTCTACTGCCATATGGAACGTCTGAAGGTAATGCAATTATAGGATATTCATGATTTTCTAATAATTTACCTTTCTTATCTCTTATTCCACCTTCTTCAGCACTATTTGTATAATAAGTTATGTGAAATAATATTCTTCTTCTATGCTTATTTAATTCTTTTATTCTTTCTTCCTTTTGTCTCTTTTTATTTGTTTCTACTAAACCTTTTCCCATCTCATTTAACATATTTATCTTATTTTGTTCTTCTTGTTTTATTCTATTATCATTAGTTTCTTTAATCATCTTATCTATAGTATTTATACCATTATCACTAAACGTACTTGCACTTGGTCTAGTAGTAGGCATATTAATTATAGAAGCTATTATTACACCTCCTAAAATTAATTGTAATCTACTCTTTACCATCTAATCATCCTTTCATATTTTAATTGTTCGTCAGTTTAATGTTTAAATACACCATAGTGAATCACCACCTTTCTAAATTTATTTTTATTTATTAACCACAATTTTTACAAACTCTTATTCTTTGTGGTTCTTCATCATCTTTAAATCTTTCTTCAATAACTTCAATTTCGTCTCCACAGCATGGACATATTTGTTCTTTATCACAATATTCTTCCCATAATTCATTAAGTTTTATCGATAATTTGCTTCCATGAGACAACATTAATATATTATTCATATTCTCAGCTAAAGTATTTTTATTTATTGAAATTGCTTTAAGTAAATCAAATATATCTATTATATCAATATCTTCTATGTAATCTAATTTTATCATTTATTAATCAATTCCTTTCAACGTAATTAAGTATAACACAATATGGAAATTAAGTCAACATTTATTTATAATATATTTTTATTTATTTATTTATTTCTACATTCCAATTGTTTTCTAAATTATTATTTTTTAAATATGTATTAACTCTATCCTTAGTTACGTCTATCCAATGCCAATTTTCATATTTATTCTTTTTCTCACAGTAACCATTGTCTATAAGGATACAATTTCTATTAGTATTAATACAAGCTATTCCAGTTGAACCAGAACCACAACAATTATCTAATATAATCATATCTTTATTTGTATATGTTTTTATTAAATATTCTAATAATGATACTGGTTTTTGAGTTGGATGAAGTTTATTTTTATCATACGGGAAGTCTAATATTTGTGTGGGATAATTAGTCCATTGTTGTACATATTCATTACTACCCATTTCATCCCAATTATCACCCATAGAACCACGTTTGTTTACTTTACCATAAGGTTTTAAGCCTTGTGGATTGTATGTAGGTTGTTTTTTATAAAACACACTTATTAACTCATGTTTTTTCAGTGGTCTTTTATTAGCTAATTGAAATCCAGTTGAATTATTTTTTAACCACACCCACTCATATCTATAGTTAGTTATATTACTAAAGTTCAAATTGGTTGTAAAAGGTTGACTTCCAAATAACAATATCGCTCCATTATCTTTTATAATTCTATTGTATTGTTCCCATAATTTATCTAATGGAATTACAGAATCCCACTTATTCTTAGTAGTTCCATATGGTAAATCACATAAAATCATATCTATTGACTCATCTTTGATATTTTTCATTTGTTCTAAACAATCACCTTTAATTAATTTTATAGTATTTATATTAATCACCTCCTATTTTTATTTATTTTCAATCATTAAAATATTTTTATATGTATTATTTGAAAGTCTTAAATTTTCATATTCTTTCATAGAAAATCCAAATTCTTTAGCTTGTTTCTTTTCTTCTTCATTCATATCTGAATAAGGCTTTTCGCCAAAATCACCTTTTAACCACATCTTACCTTTTGAAGCCATTATATTAAATATATCTAAATATCTTTTTGAACGGTAAGTAATATGCAATGTGTTTTTCTTATAGCTATCAAATATAAAGAACTTTGTTTCTATTTTCTTTTCACAATTTTTAATTCTATCAACAAATTCTCTACTTCTCATATATCCATCTGTTTCACCTGAAATATTTTCAAAAATAATTAATAAATCACTTAATAAATCGTCTAATCTATAATAATATCCATCATTATGGTTATGATAAATTATACTTTTACCACAAATCTTATACGCTTTATTCGTTTTCCAGCCTGTAAAATAATGAATATTTTTGCACCATGAACTTTCTGAGTATTCACTTTCTATAGTTAATTTATCAAATACTTTAGCAACTGTTTTATTATAAACTGATGGAATTTCAGCTAATAATTTTTCATAAAAATATTTTAGATTATCCAAAGTAAAAGCAATGTTTTCTTGTTCTCTAATATTTTTGTTAAAACTTTCTCTTAAGGTACTAGGGAGTCTTTTTCTAAGATTAGTCTCATTAATAAATCTATTTGACCAATATTCATAATTTAGTTTATTTATGAAATCATTTATATCTATTAATTCATAATTAGAATTTTCTAAACTACAAATTCCAATTCTATTTTCTATACCCATTTTATTAAATAAAAGATTTAACTTTTTATTTTCTTTAAATAATTCTATAGTAGCGTCTCTATGTATATTATATTCAAATACTAATTTCTCTAATTTATTCATTTTAGGTACTAAAGATTTAAAACTATAATCAAATTTACCTAAATCGTCTTTTTCAAAATTCCTTTCAAATAATGTTGTTTTATCTTGCATAGGAATATCAATATAAATTAAAGCAATTTCAACGTTTGTTTTTCTCTCTGCATTAATAAATTCTTCTTGTAAATATTCTATATTGGCGTTGTATTTATTTAATAATTGAATTAAAATTTTTCTATTGTTAGAATAAGGATTCTTAATTGTTTCTGCATTTATTAAACAAACTATTTTCCCACCTATTCTTTCTTGTATATGTATAGCTTTTATTAAATGTTCACATCCATTAGAGAATGGAAAATTAGCTAGAATTAAATCATAATATCTACAACTAGGATTATAGTTTATAAAATCGTCATATACTAAATTTATATTATTACCTCTAAGAATACTTCTTAAATTATTATCTATTTCTATTGCTTCAAATTTAATATATTTTTCTGCTTTCTTTAAATTATCTTCTTTAGTATCCCATCTACTAAATAAATAGCTTTCATTTTTTATAAAATATTGTTTGTAATAATTTATTAAATCTCCTTTACCAGCACTAGGTTCTAAAATATATTTGATTTTTATTAACTCTTTACTAGGTATTTTATTAAACATTTTATATGCCAATGCTTTAGGGGTAGGATAAAAATCTTTATTATCTGTAAACACTTTTATTTATTCACCTTTCCTTCCTTTGAAATTATTATTATATTTAAATTTACTTTGTATATAGTTTATTTTAAGCGCCTTATATTTTTTAATATTTTATTATATTCCTCTTGTACTTTCTTTTCTAATGTATCTTCAGTTACTGTAGGAATTTCTGGATTAATTGTTTTAAAAATTTTATTATCTTTGTTATCTAATATATTAAATATTTTTAATAATTTATCAGCAATTTGTTTATCTGTTAATCCTTTTTGATGGTAAGTTAATTCCATAGCACAATCATATATAAATTGCTTTACTAATTCTGTATTATTTTTATTTATTGATTCATTGTCTAAATTATTGTATTTATATTCTTCGTATATTTTGTTAAGGCTAATTGGATAAGAAACACTTCCACAAAACTTCTTTAATACTTCTTTCTTATCTTTATTTAATGCTTTAGGACATTTTAATTTATTATGATGAATATAATTATCACAAAATCCATATTCATATAAGGCGTCTACAAATTGAAATTTATTTATTTGATTATAAGTGATATTTATAGAATCATGAGTTGAATTATATTTAAAATTATTTCCTATAAATTTTGCTATATCTAAACAATTATCCGCACAAAATATATTTCTACATTCTAAAACATTTCCAAACTTATCAAATATTCTTTCGTATAAACTTGTAGAGTAACGTCCTCCAACTCCACTCTCATGTATCATATAATGTTTATCGTCATAATCAAAATATATTGACCAAGGTTTAACTTTAGTTATTTTTAGTTTATTTAAATCTTTTTCTGTTATATGCAGTTTAATTTCCATTTTTATTCCTCCTTTATATAAAAAAATAAATCTTGTAAAGTCTTTATTAACCTTACAAGATTTATTATATTACTAATATATTCTATTGTCAACATAAATTTGAAAATAATTTTTATTTATTTTTCAATTTGTTTCTTATTCTATATTTAAAGATATCATATATAAATAAAGGTGTCTCCTCTTTTTGTCTGAAAACAAATGGAGATTTAAAGTTATCACAAAAACTATGTAACAATCCTAAAAATTGATTTTGAGTAAGTTTAGAATTATAATTATGATTTATAATATCCATATAGGTATTATTTTCTATTAATAATATTATTTTTGCTTCGGTTCTTGAAAATTCTCTTTTAAATCGTTCTCTTTGATTAGATATGTTATTAGCTAACTCGTCTAAACTCATTTTTCTTTCAATAACTAGTTCATCCTCTAAATTAATTTCTTCTATCCCTAAATTATCATCTTTTGGTAGATATGCTGAATAATCTCCTGATTTAAGTTTTTTACGTTCCCATTTTACCCCATATTCATCAAAAGCCTTTGTAATATGGTTAGGTAAGTGTTCTCTACTATCAATTAATATAATAATTCTATCAATTTGGTGCTTTATATCTTTATCTTTCATTTATTTCCTCCACTTCATTTACAACTCTACCATAAGATTTTAATATATATTGTTTTTCTCCAGTTGGAACAAATTTACCGTCTTCTGTTTTCTTTTTTTTATCTTTTAATTCAATATCTCCTAAAATTAACATATCATATTGTTTTACTGGTTTTTTATTAAAATATCTTTTATCGGTTTTAAGAGTAGTTGATTTACCACTATTAATTTGATATAAAGTTAAAAATGGAGTTCTATAACTATTTGTTTTTACTTCGGTAACAACCATAACTTTATCATTATAAGTTTTATCTGTATATGTAATTAATCCTAATTTATCTAATTCAATTTCCAATCTATCTTTTATAGATATATCTTCATTTGGAATTTTTAATATTAATTCATTTAATAATCCTTTTATATCTACTTCTCTAAATTGTTTAGCAGTTTCTTTGTTTGCATATTTTTTTAATATTTCAACGTCACAAGGGAGTTTATCTTTAGAAAATACTTTTTTATCATATATAGAGTCATATAATTTAACTAATTCTAATAAATATTTTGATTTACCAAATTCAGAAAAATAATCAATTTTAATTAATATTTCTAACATTGACTTATCTAAAGAAGTATTTTTTATATCAATTAATAATTCTATAAAATTATTATATTTTTTTGATTTACTTAAATTATATAATTCTTCTGCTACATTTTTACCCATTCCCTTTATTGCTGATAAAGTTGGATTTATACAATGATTTTCTTTATCATAGGTAAATTTAGTATTATCTAATCCAAATTTTAATTCTCCAACGTCTATATTAAAAGCTTCTTTCATTTCTTGTTTTAATCTAGCAACTTTATCTTTATTTTTCTTTTTATCATATCTATTTAATGCACATTCATAAAATTCATATGGATAATATGCCTTTAAATAAGCTAATTCTACCCCATCATTTCCAACACAATATGAATGGCTAGCATTAAAAGCATAAGAACCAGCATCATTCATAACTTGAAAAGCTTTATCAAATCCATCTAAATTTCCATTTATATTTAACCAAAGTTCTTTACATTCTTCTTTTAATTCTTTCATAAGTTTTGGATTTTTAAGAAATATCTTTTTTGAAATTTTTTTGACAATATCATATGTTTCTTTCATATCTATTCCCAACCAACTTAAAAAAGCCATTATGGACTCTTGATATAACATATAATGGTATGAGTCTTTTAAAACTTCGTCTAATGCTTTTACTCCAGTAGAATAAGGTTTTCTTTCTATAAAATTATTAAAAAGAGATTTAAAACCTGGTCTTACACCAGCAACAAAAGCACTTATTTCACCAGTATTTTTAGGAGCATATTTCATTACTCTTTTTGTAGTATTTTCTTTTTCACATTGATTTACACAACAAGTATATCCTTTAGCATATATATCCCATGTTTTTTTACCTTTTTCACTATTAACTCTTCTTTCAAGTTCACTATTTGAAATAGACTCTTTTCCAATTCTTTTCCAAATATCTTCAGTTAGTCCTACAACGTCTACTATTAATAAATCTGACTTCAAGTATTTATAATGTTCCGCAGTCCCACCGTCTATACATGCACATAAAGTTTTAGTTTTTTTTGTTTTTGAAACACATGTTATTAATCCAATTTCTTTCCTTATATCTCCATTTAATAACATGAAACCACAAGAATGAGGTTTTTTATCCGTTACAATACCTTGAAAATCTTTTGAGTCTTCTACATAATGTTTGTATTCTTCACTAATATAATCTTCAATATTTATTTCTTCTTTTTCTTCATCTGTTTCACAATATTTTAACTTTTCATCATATTTTTTTAATTGTTCTGATACTTTATCTTGAATAGAAGCTTCTATTCCTTCAGCACCCATATACATTCTAATAGCAGATGATTTTTTTAATGTTCCATACGCAACAAAAGGATAAATACCATTATACCCTAATAAATCCCTAAATGCTTTTACAAATGGTTCTTGGGCAGATACATTATTGTCAATATCTGGACAAGACCTTGATTTTAATATTCTATCCGCCGTAATGAAGCGTTCTGGGTATAATTTTATCGGTGTTTTTAATCTATCTACTTTAGAGAATCCTAATAATGTATTTATAAAATAAGATACTGCTGAACCCCTACCTCTTTTAGTTATTTGCCCATTATATTTTTTTATTCCGTCTTTTATAGCTTTATAATGAATTAAAAAATAATCACTCATTTTTGTTTTAATTATCTCACCTAGTTCATATTGAATCGCTTTATTATATTCGATGTATTCTCCTTTTGGAATATGTTCTTTTATTTTATATTTATCCCATTCTTTTTTAATAATACTTATTAATTTAACATCTTTTTCATTTTGTGTTTTATCTGGATCAATTGTAGGAAGTTTTATTTCTGAATATAAATATCTTTTTCCATTTTCATTAATTCTTGTTTCTAACCCTAAATTTAAATCGTCAAATTTTAATAATAAATCAGTGTTATTTATCGCCTTTTTTATTTCTTCGTCTGATAATATACCTTGCTCCTTAAAACGCCTAATAGTTTCTTCTTCTGAAGGGTAGTCTATATACCATCCTTCTTCATCTTCATAATGAATATTTTTATATTCTAATAATTTAGTTCTTTTAATATTATCTCTATCGGAAATACAATGACTATCTAATCCAGCTATTATATCTATATTATATTTTTTACTTAATTCTAAAATATGTTTATTTAATTGTTTTTGAGGTGTAGTATTATGATTTTGAACTTCTAAATAAAAATTATTTCCAAAATAATCATGAAATTTTTTAGTAATTTCATCAATATCATTATATTTATTCCAATATGCAATACATGCAGAAGTTATAAATACGTCATCTTTAGGTAATTGAAACAATAATTCAAAATCAATTCTAGGACGACCATTAAATATACCGTCTTCATTAGCAATTGATAACATTAGGTTTATTGCTTGTCTTCCATTTTCATTTTTTGCTAATATAATCATATGGCAATTAGATTTGTCATGTTCATGTCTATCTTTTACCCAATATATTTCAGCCCCAAATATAAACATTAAATCTTCTGGAACGTCTTTTTCCCCTTTATCACGCCTTTCTTGTAATTCAATATTCTTTTTTCTAATTAATTCATTTAATTCGAAATAATTTCCCTGATAACCATGTTCAACACTTGTTATAACTCGTTGTCTTAATTCTAATACTCTATCTATATATTGAGAATATAAGACTGGACAATCGGCTATAATACTATTTGTGTATGTCTTATGTGAATGATAATTTTGCATTTTTTCACTTCCTTAATATATATTAATATCATTGATTAATATTTGTTTTGTTTTAATAGTTTTTTTAGTTTTAAAATTATACCATGAATTTATACTTAATCCACCAATAACGTCAAAAGCAAAACAATTGGTTAATTTATCAACTTCATCTTTTTCTAAATTAAATTTTAAACAATCTAAATTTTGTGTTAATAATTTTACATGAATGTCTTTCATCACTTTACAATCAGTTTTAAATAGTCCTTTAATTAAAAATTGCGGTTCTTTAAATCCTTGTCCAACTACTATATCTAATTTTTCTAATTCTTCAAGTTGTTCCATAGTTATCTCCGATTCTTTTAATTCAAGGTCAACTTCTGTTCTAATATCTTCTACTTTATCTGTTATTTTATTATTTAATAATTCAACTAATTTATTTATGTTTTCTTCAGATAATCCAATAATACCAAAACTTCCTTCATGTCCTTGTGCTTTACACAACTTACTGTTATTAATTATTTCCTTTATATTTGTTATTGAATTATTTCTAGCACTACCATATAATAAACCATCATCTTTATTTTTAGATACAAGAATTATTGGCTTCTTATAAATACTCATTAAATTATTTGCGACCAATCCTAATAATGTTTTTTCACCATTATCACTATTTACAATATGTACTATTATTTTATTAGTATTATTTATTTCTCCTTTTAATTTATTAACTATGTTTTTTTGAATTTTTTTTCTTTTATCGTTTAATTTAATACATTCTTTTATTTTATCTTTTACATCCTTTTCATTATCATTTATAAATATAAATATTGCATCTTCTATTTTGTTTAATCTTATTATTGAATTTATTAAAGGAGCTATATAAAAAGAAATTGTTGTTGAATTAATATTAAAATCTTTTTTTAATGCTTTTAATATTAATTTTAAATTTTTATCACATTTATTTTTATTATTCATTTTATATAAACCATGTAAAATTAAATATCTTGTTTCTAATTTAGAAACGTTCATCATGTCTCCGATTAACCCAATTATAGCAACGTCTAATACATCATATGAATAATTTGTTTTTAATATTTCGTCTATAGCTTGGCATGTTTTATAACATACACCAGAACCACTTAAAGCTTTATTAGGATAATTATTTAACTGTGGATTTACAATTGTAGCATATGGATTTTCTATATCTGATTCGTGATGGTCTAAAATAACTATATCTATTCTTTTGCTAATTTTTTTACATTCTTCTACAGAATTTGTACTACTATCTACTATTAATAAGAATTCTACATCTTTGTCAACGTCACTTAATTTAATTCCATGATTATCTTTCCTTTGATGATATAATATTTTTATATTACCACCTATTTGTTTTAAATATTTATACATTACTGCTGTGCTAGAAACACCATCGCAATCAATATCAGCAAATAAACCAATTACTTTTTTATCATAAATTGCTTTTAATATTTTCATACAAGCTTCTTTCATATTTGATAATTCAAATGGACTATGTAAACAAGAGGAAGGGGGGTTTATAAATTCCTCTTTATTTTTTATTCCTCTTATTTTTAATATTTTATCAATTATACTATCATTTTTATTGTATTTTAATATAGGTTTTTTGATTTTATAATTCAAATTATCACTCCTTTAATCTATTTTATATTTACATTCTTTTAATATCTTTACGAATACTTCGTCTCCTAAGTCAGTAGGACACACTTTATCCTCTGTTTTCATGTATTTTTGTTCTTTATCATATATTACATAAACATTATTATGGAAAAAAGGATTATTAATTTTAAGCTTTTTAGCTTCTGTAACACATTCTTCATATGTATGGTCACTATCTAAACATAGAATCCAATTAATATAAAGACCTTTTAATAATTTTGATTGTTGGTCACTTATATAACTACTTCCAATACTAACTGCATTATAAAATCCCATAGAATGACATTGCATGGTTGCCTTTTCTGATTCAAAAGCAAATCCAAAACCTTGTTCTAATAAATTTTTATAGTTTATATCATATCCAAATACTACTTTTTCTTTTACAAATGGAATTTCAGATAAATATTTATATTTCTTTTGAGTTTTAGTCATATTTTTAATATTAAGTCTCCCTACTATTCCAGCTAATTCTCCAAACCATGTCCAAGGCAATAATATTCTATTATCTAAATCATTATATCTAATATCAAATTTCTCTTGAGTTAAACAACTAATATTATCTTCTATCCATAATTTACTACAACAAGGAGTGTATTGTGTATATCTACTTATTGGATATGTTAATGGAGGTGTTAAATCATGTTTATTTATTGTACTTAGATTTTTCCAAAATCCATTAAAAGGTAATTTTACTTCGATTGGCTTATAATCATTTTTTAATCCTAATTCTTTTCCCAACCATCCTATTGCTTTACCTATAGCTTCACCTGAATCGCCATTAAATTTTCGTTTAGCAACTAATACTAAAATATCACCTTTTATATTATGATTAGAGCACGTACAACTCAGAGTAGAAGGTTTAATCCAATTAGCATTACCAGAACTATCTTTATCATATCCCCATTTTATATATTTATTACTTTCTCTATGTATCTTATAAAATCCTAATTTATGTAATATATTTTCTAATTCATCCCAGTTATCTCTTAATCTATCTTTAATTTTATTAATCATAGGTAATCACCTACTTTAAAATTTATTTTTACCATGTACAGTACAATATCCTAATTCGTTCCATTTATTTTGATATCCCTTAAATTCATAAAGAACAGTTGTTCCAACAGAATCATTTCTTGTTTTAAAATGAAAAAATATCTTATAATTATTTTTTTTATCTAAAACTAATTCTTCTCTTTTACTTGTTAATTTCCCAGTATTTTTATCTCTTTTTAATCTATATGGTTTTATATCACAATCTTCACCATCAAACTCATCCAACCAGCAGTCACGAAATGCAAACATTTCAGAAAAGACTTCGCCTACTTGAGAACCATTTGCTAAAACTTCCATATCTAATATTCTTAGTTTATTTTTCATAGATGGTTTACATTGAAAAGTAACAACCCCAGCTAAATTATATTTACTACATACTTGAAATAATTCTTTAGAATCTTGTATTAATGATTTCCATGAAGATTCATCACTTCCACTGTATTTCATGGTATCATAAACTAATAATTCAGTACCTTTTTTAGCTTGTCTTTTAGCTATCTTTTTTATTTTTCCCATATCATAATCATATAATTTAACGAAATCTAAATAAGGATTATATTCTTCTCTAATTATTCGATTAGCTTCGTTAATCATTTTTTCATCTTCTTCACTCCAATTACCGCTTTTAAATTTCTTTCTAGATAACTTCCAATAATTTAATCTTTCTGTTAAAACATATGTTTGTAATAGTAATTTATAATACATACAATCTTGTTCATTTGCACATAATGTAACCTTTTGTTTATTTTCTGCAACTGGAATTACTATATTGTTAAATGTAAAAGAAGATTTACCTCCATTTATAAATGAAGCAAACATAGTTAAATATCCTTTTGGAAGTCCCATAGATAAATAATTTAATATTGGACTATATTTTCCAAATTGAATACCCATATTTAATCCATTTTTAATATCTTGTATTTCTTTATTTGATAAATCCATTTTTTCAAAATTTAAATCAGAAGTAATTTTTATATCTACATCATTTATTTGATATTCCATATAATCTGCTACTTGTCCACTATTCATTTTTAACAGTTTATCCCAATGTTTTTCAACATTTAATATACCTTTATTTTCATAAGCCTTAACCAAGTTCCATTTAGTAAATTCATCAATTATAGCATCACTATTTTGAGGATTTGATATATTTGCTAATTCTTTAACTGTTGCCCATCCTCCTAATTTTTCATATGTATTATTTAATTTTAATGATTTTACTTCTTCTGAAAAATGAACTTCATCAATTAATTCAATCCCTTTTGATAAAAGTCTTTCAGTCATTCCTATATAAAATAAAGCATTTTCACTCAATAGATTTTTATTTATTTCAACATCGTTTAAAATTTCTGGCTGTCTTAAAACTAATCCACATAAAAGCCCTTCAGCTCTTTCAATCTTTTCGTCTAATTTTATATCGTTCAATTAATCATCTCCTAATCATCTAAAAATTCACTAATATCTGAAACGTCTCTATCTATTTGTTTTTTATTATCTAAATCATTCATTATAGCAATGGTATTTTCATCATCTTTATTTTTTTCAAATAAGCTTTTCATTCCCTCCTGTTCCTTTTTATATATTTTTGCTGTCTTTTGTATGTTATTTAATATTATAGATATTATATATCTCATATTACCATATTCATTATCTCCAGCTTTGTTATTTAAAAACCATTGAATACTATCAGAATTATCTTTACATGTTCTTTCTATTACTGGATATATATAATATTTCCTTATTTTTTTTAATTCTTTTTTCATCATAGGCGTTACAAATGGTATATTCATTATAGTAGATATAGTCTCATAACATTTGTTTTTACTATTAATTTCTTTTAATTCTTCTTCATATTCTTCTTGTGTACAATAATAATGTTTTTTATTTTTTGTATCTAAAACCATAAAGGCTTTATCTGTTGTTAATTCTTTTTTACATATTTTACATTTGCATTTTCTAGGCATTTTATCACATCCTTATATCTTTTACCGATAGTTAAGGAATTTAACTATTCGTATAAAATATAAGGAGTGGAAACCCACTCCAATATTATTATATTAGTTCTAAGATTTTATCTAAACATTCCATTGGAACTGTGTTGGGGTCTCCAAAACCAGATACAGAATATTCATCCATTATTTCTTTTAATTTTGTCATATCCATATTTGCAAGTGAGTTTTTTATTTTTTCAACTTTTTCTTCTTTTAGTTTTTCTTCTTCCTCTGGACTTAATTTTTTATTTTCTTCTTTAGTTGCATTTGCTCTTTGTTCTTCTAATTTTTTATTTTCTTCTTCTTGTATTTTCTTAAAATCTGAGTCTGAAACTGCTGTACTTCTTGATTTTCTTAATCCTTCTTCAAGAACAGTTATTACGTCCTTTGCCATATTAGGTTTATCAAAGACTATATATTCTGGAACTGTTCCATATTTAAATCTACAACCAGCGTCTACATATCCATTACCTCTAAAATATAACTTTCTAGTTTCAGATGTTATTTTACCGTCTTTAACATCTCTATCAATTACACCGGTTAATACACAATCAAAAATATCTCCAAATATCCCTTCGGCGTCATTTGATAAATCTGACGTTAATACATTATAACCTTCAGTATCGTCTCCCTTCTCTTTAATAGATTTTGATTTAGTATGTGCTATTGCAAAAGGTTGAATACCAGCTTTTATTAATCCTGAGAAATATTCTTTAAACAATTTTAATAATCTTTTTCGTGGTTCTCCATAGGCACCATATGCTGAATTAAATGACTTGCATATCTTTCCTGTATCTTTAGTAGAATTTTTAATTATTTCGTCTTCAGCCATTGGAATTAATTCACCAACTACATCAAATGCAACCATTTTTATATGGTGTTCTTTACCATTTTGAGTAATTAACCATTTCTTTAATTCCTTCATATCGCTCCATGATTCTACTTGAGTTGTATTTAAATTATCTAACATATTATATCCAACTTCTGCTCCACAGCCAACTAACATTCCATATGTAGGGTCTCCAAACTTCTCTAAAATTAAATCTCTAAATAAAGTAGTTTTACCAAATTTCTTTACACTTCTTAAATAAATTGAAATTGATTGAATATCTGATTTTACCTCTGTTACTACTGGTTTCTTAAATGCCATTTATACATCTCTCCTTTTTATCATCTCATTATATTAAATATTTTTTATTTATTAACTAAATAAACTTCTCATTAATGCTTGAGGGTCTTTTTCGTCTTCTTTAGTTTCTTCATTTTCTTCTTCAGAAACCTTTTTCACATCTTCTTTAGTTACATCTTTTTGGTCTTTAATGATTAAATCCATTAAATCGTCTTTATCTAATACAGTTATTGCTCCATTAGGGTATTCTTTATAATCTCCTGTAACGACTCTTAGTTCTTGAATTCTTTCTCCATACACATTTCCTTTTGGTCTAAAATAATTTATATCATGAAATCCTAAATCTACTTCCATCTTTTGTTTTGGTGTTAAACAACTTTCATCAAAATCAACAATTTCAGCACCATTAATAACTGATAATTCTACTCCAATTTTATGTAATTTAGTTTCATCTTCAATTTCAAATGTTCCCTTTAAATAATCTAATAATTTTTTATGTTGTTCATTTGTTTCATCAATCTTCTCGTAATTGATAATAAATTGTTGTGGAATTAAAGTATCAGTTTTACTAATTGTTTCTCCTAAATATCCATTAATATACATCTTCTTTTCTTCAGGTTCGTCCATAATACTTTCATCAGTATAAAAAACATCACAATTAACACTTAATTTATTTTCAATATCGTCTGATACAAATTCAATTGTTTGTGGTATGTATCTTAAAGAGTTACGTTCATTATAATAATTGCATTTTACTTTTCCTGTTACTTTTACTTTCTTACCTTTCATTACTGTTATAGCTTTTCCTAAGAATTCAATTACGTCTCCCATTGTTCCGTATTCTACTCTGTTTTGTGCTAATTCTTTTATTTGTTTATCATATTCATCTATTTTTGATTGAAGTTCTTTTTTTGTTTCATCGTCCTCAGTTTCTTCTAATTTTTTCAAATCATTTCTTTTCTTGAAAAATAATTTTGTATATTCTTTTTTCTTTTCAAAATCTGTTTCCAAATCAATTGTAGTTTTAACCCAATCAGGTAATTGACTCATTGTTTTTTCTGAATGTGTTTCTTCTTTTTTTACTTTAAATTGATTTCCGTTCTTATCAAACATATTAACAGTATCTATATCTGGGTGGTACATATCTTCCATAAATAAAAATTGTGTATTTCCATCATTTTTAATGCCTAGACTCATTCTTTTCTTTTTCCAACCTTTTTCGCCACACTTTTCATCTGATATTAAAGTTTTACCTTCTACTAATTCTCCTATAAAAGTGAATTTTGAGTTTCTAAATAATTTTTCTGCCATTAAAAAACCTCTTTCCTATTTATTTTTTATTTATTAATAATATTTAATGCATTGCAATTCTCTGATTACTTTTAATGCAATATTAACTTTTTTCTATTTTATTATTTTAACATAATTACTACTGTTTAATAACTTAAAACAACGTTTTTATTGTAATTTTTTATTTATTTCTTCGATATTTTTATTTTTTGTAAGTGATTTACCTTACTCAATTATAATACCACGTCTTGCCAATTATGTCAACAACTTTTTGTAAAATATTTTTATTTATTTCACGGTAAACCATTCATATCTTTTTACTTCTTTCTTTTCTACTTGATATGGCTTCTCATAAGTTCTTTCTTGAAATTCAAAATAGCTTCCACATTGAGTAAAATTTTGTTCTACATAAAATAATGGTTCACCCTTAATATCATATCCCTTTTCTTCATCTAATAATCCTACTGCATATATATTTCCACCATATTGATACTTACCTTCATCTTCAGTCGTAAGCTCTTCTTCCTCTTGAACTCCATATTTAACACCATTAATAATAATAGGCTCTATATCACCTAAAAATCTTTCTTCTGGCATTTTGTCTATAATTCTCTTAATTAATTCTTTATCCATAATAAATCTCTCCTTTTAATTAATTATATTCCCTTAAAATACAAATTTGATGGGAAATTCAACCACAATATATAGTATGTAAAATTATATATAACACAATATATTGTGTATCAAAAATTAAAATAACCCTATATATTTTGCTATTACACAAAGAACTATTATTTGTAAAAGCCCAATCAATAATGCAAGTAATCTAGTCTGTTTATTTTTATCATTAATTGCACATATAAAAAATAATATTGTTACTAAAATACTCCATATCAAAGCAAACCATTTTAATATTAATAAACCCATTATTTATCACTTCCTTAAAATTTTCTTAAAAGATTTTTATTCAATAATTGTAATTAAGATAGAATTTTCTCTACTAGCTTTGTGTGAATATACTTTTTCCCTCCATATTTATCAACTAATTCAAATATAGAAATATTATTAATATAATTTATTAATCCAGTAATTTTATTTTTCTCTTGCAATGTAATTCCTTGAGTACTTTGAACCTCCTACAACTAAAGTCGCAGGATTCTTGGGTAATGTCTTCTAATGAAAACAAATTTACCAAGCTATCCTCCTAGTTCCTAAGATTCATTTTATATAATTTACTTTATTATAATTCTAATATTTTTAATCCTTCGTTTAATATATTTATACTTGCGTTATAATCTCTATCTATTTCTAAACCACATTCTTCACACATATAAGTTCTGACTCCTAAATCTTTTGTTTGACTACTTTTATTCCCACAATGACTACATATCTGACTCGATGGATAAAACCTATCTATTCTTGATATTATTTTGTAATTCCATCTAGCTTTATATTCCAATTCTCTATTGAATTCAAAAAAACTCGCATCAGATATTGATTTAGCTAATTTATGATTTTTAATCATTCCACTAGAATTTAAATCTTCCATACAAATAATATCATAATCTCTTATTAATTTAGTTGATAATTTTTGTAAGAAGTCCCTTCTGCAATTAGCTATCTTTTTGTGCCACTTATTAATTTTTAATCTTTGCTTATTTCTATTATTAGAGCCTTTCTTTCTTTTACTAAGTTTTTTTGTGCTTTAATTAATTTTTCTTCATATTTTCTATAAAACTTAGGATTATTTATAATTTCATTATCAGACGTTGTAGCAAATTCTTTTATACCTAAATCTATTCCTACAACTGCTCCAGTTTGTTTAATTAATTGTTGTTCTATACCTACACAACATAAACTTATATAATATTTGTCATCATTATCTTTAGATAGAGTACATGACACAATTCTTCCTTCATATTGTCTTGAATATGCTATTTTAATGTGTTTAACTTTAGGTAATTTAATTTTACAGTTTTGTTTTTTAAATTTGCCTGTCGAAGTATATTTAATATCTTTTTCTAAAATCCCTATATTCCCATTAGTATAATTCATTTTTATACTTTGATAATTATTTTTATATGATTTAAACTTAGGGAAACCACATTCTTTCTTAAAGAATTTCAAGAAAGTTTGATATTGATATTTAATAGTATTCTGTAATACTGATTTTTCACATTGACTTAACCAAGTATTTTTTCTCTTTAAAAGTGTTAATAATTTTGACATCTTATTATAATTTAAAACACTTTTATTATGATTTAATCTATGTTTATTTATATTTAAGAAATAATTCCAAACATATATTTTAGCTTTAAACATAATTTCAATTTGTTCAATTTGATTATCTTTAGGATATATTCTATATTTAAACCCTTTTTCTATAGTCTCCATTATTAACACCTCCATTTCTATGTATCTATTGTATCATAGTTGCACCACTATTGCAACACTTATTTTTATATGATATAATATTTTTATATTTTTTAGGAGGTAATATATATGAGTATCAATACTAAAATTAACACTAGATTAAATTTAACTATACCTAGAGATTTGAAAAAAGAATTAGAAGAATTAGCAAGACTTCAAAATAGAAGTACAACCAATTTAATAATTACGATTTTAAAAGATTATGTTGAGGAAGCTAAATAGCTTCTTCTCTCTACATATAGATTTCTCTATATGCTGACTATTTTAGCTACTAATTCATTACTAAAGTCACGAGTTTGTGTAGCCATTCTAATCAATTGTTTTTAACAATTCTTGCAGTTTCATATATAATCACTCCTTTTTTATTTATTTAGAGTTAAATAAACTCTGATGAATACACCTTATAGATGTACTCACTCACAACTTACTTAATTAATGAATTAACATCTAAAATATTTTGTGCATTTCCACTAACTGTTGGTAATTTACCATCCCATTTATCAAGCATTTGTTTCTTCAATACTCCATCAGTTAATGATTCTTGTAATTTTCTATTAGCTTCGGCTTCACCATTAGCTTTAATTATAGATGCATCAGCTTCTCCTTGCGCTTCAACCTTCTTTTGATTAGCTTGTTCTTCTTTTATTTGTGTATTTTGTTTCTCTGCTAATAGTTTTTGTTGTGCTACAGATTTTTCTTCTTTTGCTTTAGTAAATTCTTCTGAAAATCCAAAATTATTTATTTGAACTGAAGTTATCTGAATTATGTTATCATTTCCACCTAATGCTTCATTTATTTTCTTTTGTAATTCATCTAAAACTAATGGAGCTAATTCATCTCTTTTATCTGTAATATCTTCACAATCATACCTAGCAAGCACATTCTTTGTTGCATCTGTTATATTTTTAGATATAATTATATCAGAATAATCTTTACCAATATTTTTATAAATATATGACGCATTTAACAATCTATAATTAACTGATACTTCATAATCAACAGATTGTTTATCTTTACTCATAGCATTAGATGAATCTTCTAATATTTGAATTTGATTATTCATCTTATTTACTCTTTCTATAAATGGCATTTTTAAATGTATACCTGATTCTAAAGTTCTTTCTTGTACTGCACCAAATCTTGTAATTACTCCTGTATAACCTGTCCTAACAATAGTAGTAGCTGATACTAAACTTAATATTGCAATGCCTCCAACAATACCTATTAATACTTTCTTTAATCCTTCACTTAACATAATAATATCTCTCCTCACTTTTATTTATTTATACTATTTCATATGTATGAATTTATCTTTTGTTTAGTAATTTAAATTAATCTTATAGCTTTTATTTCCATTCTCCATATGTGTATTGCTTAGTATTATAATTATATTGTATATCTCTATATTTATTTGTTTCCTTATTATGTTCTGTAATAGTTATGTCTGTAATATTATATTTTTTAATTTCATCACAAGGCATATCTAATGTAACACTTTGTCCTTTAATTAATTTTAAATTATCTTTAAAAGAATTTCTATTCTTGTTTTCTGTTACTTTTCCATGAACAGATTCAACATTTACATCAACATCTATTCCAAATACCTCAATATTAGAATTGTTAGTATAAGTTATATAAATTGTATCAAATATTTCATCTGCAATTACTTCTCTTGCAGTATTAACTTCTTTAGTTAAATCTTTTTCAATATCAAATTTATATTCATCTTTTGTTTCTTCAACCATTTTACTACTTATTTCATTACCTATGTTATTATCTATACTTTTTTGTTCACCACAACTAGTTAATAAACCAACCGCTAAACTACTTATAATTAATAATGTTAATTTCTTTTTCATAACAATCACATCCTTTTAATATATTTCATATTATAATCTTACCATGATTTTACTATATTGTCAACAATTATTTTTATAAATTATAAAAATTTATAAGTTATATATAAATATGTAATTATTGTAGTTATAGTGTAGACAATCCAAAACCTACGTCTAAATTTAGACTCTTTATCATTCATAAGACCCACCTCTAATGGATATTATAAGATTCTACAAAATCAGTTAATTCGACTAACTGCTGTTCTATTGAATCTATATCTATATTAGATTTATTGTTTTGAATATAATTAATTAATGTATTTAATTCTCTATTGATAATTTCTTCTTTATTTTTAATTGCTTTAATAGTCATAGCATATAACATGTTAAACTTTTTATTTATATACATAATTTTAATCTCCTTTATCTAATACTTGTACTAATCATAAATACATCTTTTCCATAATCATACCATTCTTCAGTCTCATTTTTTATTCTCTTTAATGCTTCTCTAAATGATATATATTCTTCTAATTGTCCTTCAAATACTTGATATTTACTACCATCAGTAGTATCTATTTTCTTTTCGTCTACAGGATACCACATACCATCCTTATCTATATTGCATTCTTCTAAATAAATATCATCTTCTGATATTTCTTCAAATTCTGATATTGCTGTTAATGTATCTGCATAATTTAATCTAGTTGCATACCAATTTTCATAATCTTCAGAATAAATTCTATATCCATCTTGTGAATTATTTTTACAAAATTCTTTTATAAATTTATCTATAAATTCAGTAAATATAATATCATTACTATTATTTAATATAAATTTATTACCTAAAGAAGTGAATATCTTTCTAAACTTTATATTAAATTGTCTATAAGTCATTTCATCATTCTTATAAATATATTCTTTATTTTCTATATACTTTATACAAGTATTCATAATTGAATATAATTTTCTTTGATATATATTCATTTTATCATCCTTTCTTATTTAGACATTAAAAATTTTAACCAATTATTATTTGTCTCATTATATGCTTTCATATATTCTTCTTTCGTTATTGTTTCCATTTTATAATCATTATATTTTGGTAACTCACTCCAAGATATAAAATCATACTTAAAAGGATAATCTTCTGTATTTCTACTATCAAAATAAAAACATTTAAAATGTAAATTATCATATCTATTAGTACCTTTTACCATACAGTATTCATCCATTATATCCATAACCTTAAAATAATATATAGAATTATTTAATTTGTTTCCATACATATCTCTAGATGTTGCTTTTACATATTTGCCTATATTTTCTTTATTGTTTTCATAACTCTCTTTATTCATAGCATCAATTAATAATTGCTGATTACCACGTAAATCAGATATTTTTGTATTTATTTTATTTATTTCTTTTAAATAATCCATTTATTATTTATCAACTCCAATTTAACTTAAATTAATATTTTTATTTATTAATCTGCAAATACTGTTGTTAATAGTGGAAACCACATTATATTAAAACTTTTTATACTTTTAGTAATAAATAATCCTGTTAAAGATAATAAACCACATATTAACCATGATAATATTTTTATCTTTTCTTTATTTGTAAAATTATTTAACATATATATCACCTCTATTTTATAAATTACCAATATATTCTCTATAAAGTCAACATTTGAATGGAAATTTAATTCCCTATTATTTTATATTCCATTTTTCAATTGGAATTCTATCATTTGACTCTATTCTGAACAGTTCTTCACATTCGAATGTATCTTTATTAAATTCTTCAACTATAGTTGTTCATCCTCCACTTTGATTATATTTTATTTCAGCTATTTGAGTATATGGTTCTATAGTATTTGAGTCAACTATAATATCTTTAAATCCACTACTTTCTGCTCCTCCACAAATTCCTTTATTATTATATTCTTGAGTTCTTATATAATAAGTCCATTGGTCTTCCATAGTATACCACGGTCTATCTATCCACAAAAATCCAATAACATACTCACCATTCATATCTTTAGCCATATATTCATAATCTTTTTGTTTATTATCTTTATCAAAAGTTATACAACAACTCATATTTACCTTTTCCTTATCTTATTTTTATTTATTTGAATAAAACAGTTCATTTATAAACTTTAGAATTCTCCCAATAAATCCTTCCATAATCTATCAAAATCCTTTGTATCTTTTTCTTCTCCATTAACTTTTAAACTTTTTTCACCATTTTTATTTAAGTATTGTATAGTCTTAATATTACTATCTTTAATATTCTTTTGTTCTTTTATATTATCATTTACAGTTTTATTATCCCACTTGTTATTTTCTAATTGTTTATAAGCTTTAATTTTATCCTTTAAATTATTCTTTTCTAATTTAACATGTTCGTCATACGTATCTCTATCTTCTTTAGTAAAAAATAATTTTGTATTTAAAGTAGTTTCAATTTTAAATTCTCCATCATGAATACAATATTTATTTTCATTATATGGATATAAACCAACTTGTTCAATATCATTTAAAAATCTATTTGTTACTCTATAACTCATTTCTAACATATCAGCATTTGCAAATTCTTTTTCTTGTGGTGATAATTCAATTCCTTTAGCATCTTTTCTTACTGCACTTATCCATTTATTCCTTAATAATTCTATTTCTGCAAAAGCCTTATTTCTTAATTCATTATCTCTTTTTACTTGAAGTTCTAATGTTTTTCTCTTATTTCTTAATTGTAATTGCTGTTCTCTAATCTTTTTTACTTCTTCAATATTATTCATAATTTATCTCTCCTATTACTTTTATTTATTTAATATAATCTTCAAAATTAAGTTTTTTATAATCTAATTCTATTACTTCTTTTGTATTTTCAAACCAACTTAAAGGTGCTGAAGCCCTTCCTATACTATCTATACAATCACTCATTACTAATGCTGGTATCATAAATATTCTTTTTAACGACCTAAATTCAATTATGTAATAACCTTGTCCATTATATTTTGATACAAAATCATTTAAATATTCAATTTGATATTGTTGTAAATTACTAAAATTAAATCTAGTTTTTTGTTCATGAGTTTTTGTTTCTATAGCTATTGCTTGTCCTGTTATCAATACTCCTTGATAATCAACAAACTTTGACTCTTTTACAGGGAAGGCAGACACAATTTTACCCCCTACCCCTCTAATCATCTTTATTTCAGTTGGTATCTTATGTATTTTCATTACTCCTTTTTTATCCAACTCTTCACAATGTTTTTCAACTCTTTGTTCAAACTTAGCACCAATTTTATTACTATTCTTTCTTTTTGTTGTTACCAATTATTTATTTCCTCCTTACAACTTATATATTACCACTACTTTTATTTATTGTCAACACTTAAATTGAAAAATATTTTTATTTATTTAAGTTTAATGTATTGCAAATATTATTTACACTATTATTTACGTCATCGCTAATTTGCTTTAATATCTTCAATGCTTCATCTAGTTCTACAGTCTTATCATTTATTTGTTGTTCCCATAATACTTTTATAGAAGCCTTTATAACCCCTTGTAAAGTATCATGATATTTTTGATTATATATTTTATTCCCTGTCTTAGTAACTCTTCCTGTATCAATCATAAGAGTATAATTATAGTTATCTATTTTTAAATATAAATTATCTTTTATATGTATCATTTTTAATAGCTCCTCTCCTTAATAAATATTGTTGCAATGATGAATAAACCTTTTCTATAGATTCTAAGTCATCTAATAATATTACATCAGGTATATCATTGTTAAATTGTGTAATAGAAATATTATTATTTATGCCTAGATTTAATATAGTATTTTTATTTATTACTTCTGTATCCATTATTTAATCACTTCCTTATTTATACCATAATTCATCTAAGAAATCTAAATATCTATTTAAATCACTTTCATTCATAAAGTCTAAATCTTTATGCTCTATTTCAAATTCATTCTCAGATTCAATTATAAATTCTCTATATGTTTGAGTATTTGTGGTACCAATTTCTATATCACAAATTCTTTTATCTAAATTTTCTTTCTTCATTATTTTTAATCCTCCTATAACATACCTATTCATTTCTTACACAAAATCTATATTTGTTTACTAATTCTTTTACATCTTTATATGCTTTTTGAGTTATTTCATCATTATCAAACACATAATAAATTCCTTCTCTAGTATACTCAAATTTTAAATTTGCCATTATTTGTTTTTCTCTATCATTAGAAACCCATAATTTACTATTATCTATATGACTACTTGCTTCTTCTTTATCTCTAAATACCTCTTGTCCTATATCACCTTTAATAAAAATATAATCTTTATTAGTAATATATTCTATTTTATTATATTCATTTAATTCTAACCCTTTTATAGTTTGTTCTTCTACATTATTATGTAGTATCATAT
>ERZ808278.314-NODE-314-length-35772-cov-4.284906_pt1 | contig 35772 bp, 22 predicted proteins | sample MGYA00521239_ERZ808278 | MGnify/ENA primary metagenome ERZ808278 (study PRJEB31516, sample SAMN03275600) | gut metagenome | biome: mammalia-associated habitat; material: feces | host: Papio cynocephalus | place: Kenya | collected 2012-07-17 ... | reverse complement strand
ATTACAGTTGGAGAAGCCTGGGGCGCAAACCCAGAATTAGCGAAGCTTTACAGTAATCCAGATGGAAGTGAGTTCTCTATGGTATTTCAGTTCGAACATATTGGATTAGACCAGCAGGAAGGCAAAGAAAAATGGGATCTGGCTCCATTACCATTTTTGAAATTGAAACAAGTCATGGCACGTTGGCAAAAGGAACTTTATAACTGTGGCTGGAACAGTCTGTTTTGGAATAATCACGACTTGCCTCGTATCGTTTCCAGATGGGGAAATGATGGTGAGTACAGAGTTGAGTCTGCTAAAATGCTAGCAATTTTGTTGCATGGCATGCAGGGAACACCTTATATTTATCAGGGTGAAGAACTTGGTATGACAAATGTCCAGTATGATATTGAGGATTATAGAGATGTTGAAATCCATAATATGTATAAAGAACGTCTTGAGGCAGGATATGCGAAAGAAGATGTGATGCGTTCCATTTATGCAAAGGGAAGAGATAATGCGCGTACTCCGATGCAGTGGGATGATACAGAATATGCTGGGTTTACGGATGGAACACCATGGATAAAGGTAAACAGTAATTATAAAGAGATTAATGCTAAGACACAGGTGAATGATCCGAATTCAATTTTTAGCTGTTATAAGAAGCTGATACAGTTGAGAAAGGATTATCCAGTATTTGTGGATGGGAAGTTCACATTGTTGTTGGAAGAGGATGAGAATATTTTTGCTTATCAGAGGAAGAATGGTGAGCAGACGCTGGTGGTTGTGTGTAATTTCTTTGATAAGACAGTGGAAATGCCGTTAGTGGAAGAATGTGGTGATATGGAAGTGTTGTTTGGAAATTATGAGAAAATAAATGATGAAGAAATGCTTCGTCCGTATGAGGCTAGGATTTATATTAAGTAGAAAGGAAAAGGGGGCAGTGATTGCTCCCTTTGATTTCATAAACATAAACACTTGTGAGAACTCCTATTATAAAATATAATAAGTATGAAATTCCTTTGAATATTAGAAAATGATTCAATTACATGGAGGACAAGTATATGAAAATAGTAATCTTAAATGGCAGCCCTCGTAAGGGCGGAAATACTGAAATCATGGTAGATGCACCACAACTTGAGGAAGTTATTAAGTTGGCAGAGAGCCTTTAAAATAGGAATGGAGGAATGAAAGATGCAGGAAGTTTATGAATTTTTGAAAAAGTGCGGAACTTATTATTTAGCAACCGTAGAAGGGGAGCAGCCAAGAGTACGTCCTTTTGGTACAGTTGATATTTTTGAAGGCAAGCTTTATATCCAGACAGGAAAAGTTAAGGAAGTATCTAAGCAGATTCAGAAGAATCCAAAGGTTGAAATCTGTGCATTTGCAGATGGTGTTTGGGTTCGTGTTGCAGGAAAACTAGTTAGAGATGATAGAATTGAAGCAAAGAGACATATGCTTGATGCGTATCCAGAATTACAAGGAATGTATAAAGCGGAAGATGATAACACGGAGGTTCTATATTTTGAAGAGGCAACTGCTACATTTTCATCCTTTACAGAGGCACCTAGAGTAATCAAATTGTAAAATTGGATACATTGTAACTTGGGAGAACGAAAAAAGATTTCTGCATTGGCATGCATGTAGAAATCTTTTTTTGTTAAAAAATGTTTGATGTATAAATTATACATTAATATACAAAATCTACTCTTGCCATATGGAAGAAAATAGCATAAAATGAAAGGCGAAACCATGTTTATCCACAAAAACGAAAGGAGGAGATAGAAGGAAAAGAATCTGTGTTACAGAGGTATAGTTAAAAGTAAATAATAGGAGGAAATAATGAAAAAAGCGTTTGCTAAAAAGGGATTCTTAGAGAAGATTAAGTTACTATCTCTATGTATACTAATGATGATAATGCTGGGGCAAGGGGCAAGAGTTTTTGCAGCAGCGGGGGAATCATTAAACTATTCCAATCTGAAGGCTGCCATTGACAGAGCAACAGTGTTTATATTGGATGAAGAATTTATGAATCGATATACAGAGGAATCAACTCAAAATTTTTTATGGGTTTATAACCGAGCAAAAGAAATATGTGACAATAATAGTGCTAAGTCACAGGAAGAAATAGATGATGGAATTCGTACACTAGAATTTTTGCAGAATAGTCTAATTTTGAAAGTGTTTGATGTTGCCTTTGAATGTAATGGAGGTAGTGAGAATGATGTGCAGAAGGTAACATATGGATATAAAGTTACTGAGCCGGAGGTGCCAGTAAGAGAAGGATACATATTTGGTGGCTGGTTTATTGATGAGTACTTTGATGAAGAATATGATTTTGAACAGCCAGTAAAAAACGATATGATTCTCTATGCAAAATGGTCAGTAGACGCTACTCGTTTAAGACAAGCAATTGAGTATGCAGAAAATGTTTTAGCAGATAAGGAGGCTTTGGTTCCTTACTCCGAAGATAGTATTGCGACCTATCAAGAAGTGATGGAGTTTGCAGTTGAATTAGTAGAGGAAGATTATCTGGAAACAGTAGAAGAGATGGAAGAATACATTGATATTCTGACCAGTCCAGAAGAGGTCTTTGAACTTAAAGAATTTACAGTTTCATTTGAAAGCAATGAGGGAAGCTTGGTAGAAAACCAAAGGGTTTTATATGGCTCTCAGGCAACTGAACCAGAAGCTCCAGTAAGAACAGGATATTTGTTTGCAAGATGGTACATAGATGAAGATTTTGAGGAAGCTTATGATTTTGCCAATGAAGTCAAACAAAACTATGTGCTTTATGCAAAATGGGATGTAGATTATCAGACTCTTGTACAGGCTGTAAATGAAGCTACAGCAGATCTTAAGGATAAATCATTCCTTGAGCCATTTACAGAAGAGTCTATTCAAAATTATCAGGACAAGCTGGATGCCGCCGAAAAGATGCTATCTGAGAAAAATGCAGAGACAGCACAAGATGTTACGGAAAGGATAGCAGCTTTAGCACAGGGGAAGAAAGAACTAGCAAGAAAAGCATTTACCATAACATTCGTAAGCGATGATGGAGAAATTCTGTCTAGTCAGGTTGTATTATTCGGTGATATGGTAACAGCTCCTGAACCACCTTGTAAGAAAGATTATCTGTTTGATGCATGGTGCATGGATGCAGGGGGTACAACAGAGTTTGACTTTACTACAGCAATTATGATGGATACTACAATTTATGCAAGATGGAATGTAGACTATGCAGAATTAAGTCAGGCAATCGCTTATGCAAAAGATAAGTTGGATAATGCAGAGATGATGGCACCATATACCAAAGAGTCTATCAAGAATTATGCTAATGTTATCGAAAAGGCAGAAAAGATGTTGAATGGTGAGACAGCAAATACTGCTAGTGATACTAAGGCAATGATTGAGGAACTGAAAGCTGTAGAAGAATCATTAGAGGTTTCCAAATTCCAGTTTGTATTTGATAGCAATGGTGGAACAAGTTTAAAAGAAAAGATTATTTACTATGGTGATATGGCTATGGAGCCTGAGGCACCAACACGTGAAGGCTATTTGTTTAAAGGTTGGTTTGTTGATGAAGAGCTTACTGAATTATATAACTTCACAACTAAGGTAACTGCAGATTGTACTGTTTACGCAAAATGGACGGTAGACTACGCTGTACTTGCACAAGAGTTAAAACATGTGGAAGACATTCTTGGAAATGATATGTTATTAGCATCCTATACTGATAAAACAGTACAGAGACTGGAGAATGCCTATAACAAAGCAAAGAAAATATATGATAGTCAGAGTGCCCTTACAGCATTAGAGGTTAAAAATTTAATTGCCGAGATGAATAATGCGGAGAAATCGCTTACTGTAAAGGTGTTCTTGATTACATTTGAAAGCAACGAAGGTAGCGAGATTGCTTCTCAAAATGTGGAATACAACAACAAAGTTATCTATCCAGAAGCTCCAGAGAGAGAAGGATACTGTTTCGATGGATGGTATGTGAATGACGAATTTACCACAGCATTTGATTTTGCTACACAGATTAAGGACGATTACGTTCTTTATGCAAAATGGAGCTTAGATTATCGTACTTTGGAGACAGCAATTGCACAGGCTAGAGAAGTGGTTAATGATACGGTATTAATGGAACAGTATGCAGATGCAACAGTATTCGCATATATGTCTATCATTGAAGGGGCAACTGAAGTATTAGAGGAACAGAGTGCAGAATCACCGGATGAGATTATTGAAATCATTGAAGCACTACAGGATGCAAGAGAAGCACTTACAATAAAAACACTTGCAGTATCCTTTAACACCAATGAAGGTAGTCTGGTTGCAACAAAATATGTAACTTACGGAAATCCAGTAAACAAACCATCTAATCCGTCCAGGAGGGGATATGTATTTGCTGGTTGGTATACAGATAAAGAACTAAATCAAGTATATGACTTTACTGTTAGAGTGAAGAAAGATATTACCATCTATGCAAGATGGGAAATTGATTACGCAGACTTAGAGAAAGCAATTCAGACAGCAGGAAAAACCTTAGAGGATCAAGTGTACTTAGCACCGTATACCAGTGAATCTATAAAAGCATATGGAAGAATTACTGAAGAAGCAAAAGTAATGATTGCCAATAATACTGCTACCTGTGCAGATGATGTTAACGAGCTGGTAGCATTGTTAGAGAATCCCTTGGAAACATTAGTGAAGAAAAAACTTACTGTTACATTTGAAACTAATGGCGGAACTTTGATTGCAAGCCAGACTGTAACATATGGTGAAAGCGCAAGAAAACCTGCAAATCCAACAAGAACAGATTTCATTTTTGCTGGTTGGTATACAGATGAAGGATTCTCCAAAACTTATGTATTTACTTCCCAAGTAAAACAAGACACTGTAATCTATGTAAAGTGGATTCTTGATTACTCACAGCTAAAGGTAGTCGTACAGGATGCAAACAAGAAACTTACTAATATGGAATTTTTAGCACCATACACTAGTGACTCTATTAAGAATTATGAAAATGCTTATCGTGAAGCAAGCAGCATGTTAGAACAGCAGACAGCCGATTCTGTAGACAGCATAACAGCCATGATAAATGCTATACGTGGAGCAGAGAAAGCACTTACTAAGAAAACATTAATGGTAAGATTTGAGACAAACGGTGGTACAGAAATAGCAAAGCAAGAGGTTTTCTACGGTGATTATGTAGCAAAAGTAAAGGCACCTGTAAAAGAAAATTATAATTTTGCAGGCTGGTTTGCAGATAAGGCTTGCACCAAGGCATTCAAATTCTCAAATCAAGTAAAACAAGATATTATAATTTATGCGAAATGGGATGTTGATTACACAAAATTGGAAGAAGCAATCAGCTATGCGGAAAGTAAGTTGTCAAATGAAACACTTATGGCACCTTATACAGAACAGTCTATAGACAATTACCGTAAAGTACTAGAAAACGCAAAAGCAGTATGCAATAGCCAAAGTGCTGAAACTGCAGAAGATATGCTTGGACTAGTAGACGAATTGTCTAAAGCATTCAATGCATTAGAAGTAAAGAATTATCAAGTATCCTTTAACAGTAATGGTGGAAGCAGCGTGGAAACGCAAACTGTTGCTTATGGAGCATGCGCAACAGAACCAGCAGAACCAACAAAATCTGGATATGTATTCGCTGGCTGGTTCAAACAAGAGACTTTACAGGAAATATACAACTTCATCGATGAAATAAAAGCAAATGTAGTCGTATATGCAAAATGGAATATCGATTACTCAGCACTTTCTGCTCAAGTAAAAGTGGCAGAGGAACAATTAAAAGACAGTACATTTACTGCACCTTATACAGCAGACAGTTTACAGAATTATCAGAACATTTTAACAAGAGCGAAACAGGTACTTATGGAAGAGAGTGCAATATCTGCCGATGAAGTTAGTTTACTGATTCAGGAATTAAAAGCAGCAGCGGGCGGACTTGGAAGAAAAGTTCTTACCGTAAAATTTGATACAAATGGTGGAAGCCAGGTGGCAGCACAGAGAATTGGTTATGGAGACAGCTTAGCTACAATCGAAACACCTGCTCGTGATGGATATGATTTCATAGGATGGTACAAAGATCAAGGACTATCCGAGAACTTTGACCAAAGGCTGAAGATTGTAGATAACATGACGATCTACGCAGGATGGGCATTAAGTTATCAAGAATTGAATAAAACAGTTTCTGTTGCAGAAGAAAAAATGAAGGAAGCAGAATTTGAAGCAAAATATAAAAAAACATCACTCTTAGCATTTCATTCTGCATATAACAAAGCAAGGAGTATGTTAGATGCTCAAAATGCACAAACTCCAGAAGATATCAAGACAGCAATAATTGCACTTGAAAATGCACAAGCAAATCTGGCTATTAAGACATTAACGGTTTCTTTTGTAATGAATGGCGGATCAGCAGTGGAAAAACAAACAGTATTATATGGAGAAAAAGCTGTACAGCCTAATGCACCAACAAAAGCAGGATTTACATTTAACAATTGGTATACAAATAAGACATTTACAAACGTATATGACTTTGTTGCACCAGTTAAGAAAAATGTAACAATTTATGCGAAGTGGGATGTATTCTATGGCAGCTTGAAGGAGGCAATCCAGTACGCACAGGGTGTTCTTGCTAGTGAAGATATTGTATCTTATACAGAAACAAGCGTGGAAGATTATCGTGTAGTTTTACAGGAAGCAATTGAGATGCAGGCAAATGATACTGCCAAAACAGCAGAACAGGTTGCGAGCCTTATCGAAAAATTAAATGCACCTCAGTCAATCTTAATCAAGAGAGTACTAGAAGTAACATTTGACTGCAATGGCGGAACAGCCATTAATGCACAGAACATTACATATGGTGATAAAGTGAGCATGCCAACTGCTCCTTCCAAGGCAGGATATATCTTTATTGGATGGTATGCAGACAGTGCATTAACAGATGATTACAGTTTGGGTGCACCAGTGACCGAAAGCATGGTATTGTATGCAAAATGGGAACTTAATTACAATGCCTTGAAAGATGCTTTAGATGCTGCAAACGAAAAAATTACAGACCCTGATTTCATTCCATCTAAGACAAACCACACAATGGATAATTATATGGATGTCTACAACAAAGCAAAGGACATGTTGACTTATAAGAAAGCAGTTTCTGCGGACGATATTGTAAGAATGATTTCAGAATTAGAAAAGGCAGAGGCTCAGCTTGAAACAAGAGATGTGACGGTAAGTTTTATTTCTAATTGTGATACGATGGTTAATCCACAGATTGTAAAATATGGGGAGCCAGTAAATGCTCCAGATGCTCTGGACAAAGAGGATTATGTATTTCTTGGGTGGTTTACAGATAGTGCGTTAAGTGATGCAGTAGACTTTACAGTACCAGTAAAAGAAGATATTGTTCTTTATGCAAAATGGAAAGTAGATTATTCAGAATTAACTGCATTAATCAATGAAGCAGATAAGAACTTTGCCGATTCAACATTTATGGCGATGTACAATGAAGAAACCATAGAGTTATATCAGCAGCTAGTAGAACAGGCGCGTGACATGGTAGATAATGATAGCTGCCGTGTAGCTGAGGATGCAAAATCTATGGCTGAACGTGTAAGACAGGCGAAAGAGAACCTGGTCCGTTCCTTGTTAGTTGTAAGGTTTGTTGAAACTGATGGAAGTATAGTAGCTACAGAGACAATATCATATGGTGAAACAGTAAAACAGCCAGAGAATCCAATGAAGGCAGGCTACGCATTTGCTGGATGGTTTACTGAAGAGACATTAGAACAAGCATATGATTTTGCAGAAAAAGTAATCGCTGATAAGGTTCTTTACGCAAAATGGGAGGTCGAATACAGCGTACTTGCAGATTCAATTAAAGAGGCAGATGCAACAGTTACTTCTGATATGGAAGTTCAATACACAAAAGAAACATGGGACAGATATAAAGCAGCATACGATGAGGCACTCGCAATGATAGGCGAGAAGAATGCAACGTATGCAGAAGAGGTAACGCAGCGAGCAGAAAATCTAAGAGCAGCAGTAGCTGAACTAAGGAAAACCGAATTCGTAATAACCTTCCAGAACGATAACGGTTCTATAGTAGATAGTCAGATAGTAAGTTACGGTGACAAGGTAGTAGAACCATCTACGCCAGTGAAAGATGGATATGTATTTGATGGCTGGTACTTGTGTGGCAAGAAGTATGATTTTGGCAGCACAGTAACAGATAATTTACAGATTACTGCTGGATGGGTTGTAGATTATTCAGAACTGGAAAATGCAATTGTAACAGCAAAGGCAAATCTGAATAGTGAAGAATTCCAGATTCCTTATACAGAAGAAGCAATAACGAGATATCGCGACATATATGAAGAAGCAGTTGCTGTGAATGAGAAAAGAGATGCTCAGTTTGCCGAAGAAGTAAAAAATATGGTAGAACAGTTAAATCACTTTGTTCTTAAGAAGAAAGAGTTTATGGTAAGCTTTGTAACAGGAGAAGGCAGCGGTGTTCCAGAACAGGTAGTTGAGTATGGTGGTGGAATTGTTGTTTCAGAAACACCTGTTAGAGATGCCTTTGTATTCGACGGCTGGTATCTGGATGAAGATGCTACACAGGCTTATGATCTGAATACCCCAGTAACTAATGATGTTATCCTATATGCTAAGTGGGCTCTTGACTATGCTCCATTACAGGCAAAAGTTGATGAAATTCAGGCTCTTATGGATAGTGGTGAATTTGACAAAATGTATGAAAATGATAGAGCTATGAACAGATTCAATAAGACATTCAAGTTGGCTAAAGAATTCTTAGATGAGAAAGATGAAATGGATGAGCCAGAAGATGTTGAGTACTGGATAGAAGAACTTCAGGATAAGATGGATGCGTTAACTGTTATTGAAGTTTTGGAAGAAGAAACTGAAAATGAAGAGGCCTCAAATAGCGAAGCAACAGGAGAAGAGAGTATAAAGGAATAGACAACAAGAAAGAAAACTGTATAGGTAGAGGCCGGAAAGGATATAGGTAAATCAGAGTTTTATCTAGAGTGAAAATATGTTTTGAGGGACGAACTGGTTTACGATGGAAAGGCAGCTCCAAGGAATGTGGAGTTGCCTTTTTATACAGAGACAGACTTGAATGGAGAACGAGGTGAAAGCGGGAATAAGTGAAATATAGAAAAATTAACAGTAACGTATGTTGAAATAAACGGAAGATAAGTAGATGCTGTAACAGCATTAATGTTAAAGTATGTATAGAACTTTAAAATAAATGGATAAATGAAAGGAGAATACCCATGAAAGAACAATTCATAAGAACCATGAAAATATTTTGTGTTGTGATGTGCATGGCCATAATTGGTATAGGAGTCTTTAGTATTCAGGGAGATGCAGAGAGTTATGAAAGCATGTATCATAGAGCATGTTTGTTGCCAAATGAGCCAAGTGGACAGGTCTACACTGAAGAAATAGACGGGATTCTATGGAGGGTTGTTGTAGATGAAAATAAAAACGTTTTTATCAATTCAGAGGCAACACTACCAGAAAATGTAGTTATTCCTGAAATAGTAGCTGGATACAGGGTGACAAATATTGGAATTAGCGCGTTTGATAATCACCAGGAAATAAAAGATATTACGATCCCAAGCGGAGTAACAACGATTCATCCATTTGCATTTACACAGTGTTTCAATCTGATAAATATTAATGTAGTTCCTGAAAATCAGGCATTTTGTTCACTGGATGGAGTTTTGTACACTAAGCAGAAGGATGTACTGGTATCATTTCCGAATGGAAGAACAGGAAGTTACAGAATACCGTCAGGAGTTAAGGCAATTGGAAACTTTGCTTTCGATGATGCACTACTTAATGAGTTATGGATTCCAGAATCAGTTGGGGCAATTGGAACAGGTGCTTTCAATCCATGTAATGATAATAGTCTGTATGGGTTATACCAGCCATTAACGAAAATTTACTATGAGGGAAGCCATGAAGAAGTAAGTGATTTGCATGCCAGATTAGGTTATTTCTATTTTGATGCTGATAAAAAGTGTTTTCAGTTAGATATAGATAATATCTACTTTTTGGCACCAGATTGTCAAATAGGAAGTGAGAAAACAGAATATATACAGGATAGATATGAAGAAATAAAGCCAATTGAAGTAAAGAAAGGCTCAACTGAAAAATATGAAAATAATGTCTCATATGTTGGTGGAGAACTGACGTACCAATGGTATAGAGGAACTGTTGTTTATAAAGAGGTTAGTTATAATGACTATGTAGCATCTGCGTTTCGCAGGGAAATAGACTGGGATCAAACTTTAGCAAATAGCGAGCTACTAGCAGGGGCAACGGAAAGTTCTTACATACCATCAATTAGAAATCATTCCAAAGAACCATATTTTTGTATCATAACAAATAATTATATGGGCAAAACCTATAAAACCATAAGCAATGTGGTAGAAATTGAGTTCGAGGTGCCAGAGGTACAAGTTACCTTTAGTAACGAATACAGACTTGAGATTCCTGGTGTTTCTTTACTACGGGGAAGCACATTAGAAGCACCTACGCCAGAATTTGCGGGATATGTGTTCAAAGGCTGGTATACAGACAAAACATATACACAACCTTATAATTTCGCAGAGAAAGTAATGGAAAACCAAATGATTTATGGTAAATTTGAAATTGATTATACAAAACTAGCAGAGGCAGTTGCTCTAGAAAAAGAGAAAAGAGAAAATAGTGAATTCATTTCCCAATTCGATCAGGAGTCACTTGATGTGTATGTAGGTGTAGTACATGAAGCAGAAATGATGCTCAATTCACAGACAGCATGTTCTGCAGAAGATGTGAACGATATGGTGGATAAGCTAAAATGTGCAGAGCAAGGACTTACTAAGAAAGTTTTACAGGTTAGTTTTAATAGCAATGGCGGAAATATTTTCGGAACAAGAAAGGTAACATATGGTGAGAAGGCTATTGAGCCAGAAGTTCCAATGAAAAGCGGGTATCTTTTTGATGGATGGTATACAGATGAAGAGTGCTTTAACAGCTATGATTTTGGGGAAGTGGTAAAAAAGGATTTTACATTATACGCAAAATGGAAACTAGATTATTCAGAGCTTGAAAAGGTTGTTTGTGAAGCGAATGTGGTAGTGAACAGTGATTTTGTTGAGACAGGGGCGAAAAAATTACGCTTAAGGAACACCATCAAAACAGGACAGAAACTACTGGATTACAGAAATGCAGCTTCATTAGAGGAAATTGAGAGTGCTATCAGTTCTATTCGTGAGGCAATGGTGCAAGTCCTAGGTGATACGGATGAAAAATATTTTGTAGCATTCGAGGGGGAACAAGGGAACATGCTACAGACTCAGTTAATTTCCTGTGGAGAGTGTGCAGTTGAACCAGTTCCTCCAGTAAAAGAAGGATATTGCTTCGTAGGATGGTATGAAGACAAGGTGTTTACAGTTCTATATGATTTTAGGAATGAAGTAACAGAGAATAAAACCCTATATGCAAAATGGGAAGTAGACTATGCTCAGTTAGAGGAGGCTGTTGCAGAGGCAAAACAGATTGTTTCAAAAGAAGAAAACCTGGTTTGTTATACAGAAGAATCAGTAAAGCAGTACAAAGACAAGGTAGCACAAGCAGAAACGATGTTGGAAGAGAAAACAGCTGCCACTCCAGAGGAAGTAAAAAATGTTATTGCGAGTCTGCTGAATGTGCTTGCTAAGAAAGTATATCAGGTAACGTTTGAGTATAGTGGGGGAGTTGATAATACAACTAGAATCATAAAATATGGAGAAAAGATTAGTAAGCCGGTAGTTCCAGAACGAGAGAACTATATCTTTGATAACTGGTATACAGATTCATTTTATACAAAGTTATATGATTTTGAGCAGCCAGTAGTAGGTGACTTAACGATATATGCGAAATGGGGAGTTGATTATTCCAGTTTAGCTACAGCCGTAGAGTGTGCCAAGAGCAGTTTGAATAATGAAGAGATTCTTAACATGAATGACAGTGAATCCATAGGGCACTATCAAGCAGTGCTGGAAAAAGCAGAGGAGATGTTAGCACTGGAAAATGCCACCTCATACGAAGAAGTAGAAACAATGGTAAGTCAGTTAGAACAGGCGGAGAAAACTCTTGTAAGAAGCAATCTAAAAGTGTGGTTTGTGAGCAACTGTGATACTGAGGCAGGAATGCAAGAGATTGTCTATGGGGAACATGCAGTTGAGCCAGATGCCATATCTTATGTGGGTTATGTGTTCCTGGGATGGTATTTGGATCAAGAAGGCACTATTGCGTATGACTTTTCAGATTCTGTAAAAGAAGATATCACGTTATATGCTAAGTGGGAGCTTGACTATTCGGAGTTGCAAGAGGTAATAAGCGATGCACAAGAAAAGATTGACAGTGGGATGTATAATACGGAGAAAATGAAATTTAAATTGTACAAATCAAATGTGAAGAAAGCTGAAGTGATGTTGCTGAAGAAGAGTGCTCAGTCATTACAGGAGATACAGGAAATGATTCAGAAGATAAAGGATGCGGAAGGAAAGTTGACACCTGCTTAGTAATGTGATAAGAATTTCTTGGTAGAGAAAGGGTGAATTCTGAGTGTAAAGATGCCGAGATATATTTTTTATGTTAATTAGGCCATCAAGCTTGATTATAAATATTTTATTTAAGGAGACTGCTGTTTGAAGAAAATGAGCAAAGCATTGGAGATTGTAGCATAGCCGGGAGGTTTGCTATGAATCTGTCAAACCTCCCGCAGAAATGCAATTGAAGTTGACAATTTTCAGGAGGGAAAACAATGAATAAAAACAACATTAACATTCGTTTAGAAAAACAGGAAGAATACAAAGAAGTGGAGAACCTTGTAAGAGAATCATTTTGGAACGTATATCGTCCAGGCTGTTTAGAGCATTATGTGCTGAATCAGTTAAGAAATGATAAGGCATTTGTAAAAGAGCTTGACTTCGTTATGGAACAGGATGGTAAACTGATTGGACAGAATATGTTTATGCATGCCACGATCAAATCAGACGATGGCAGAGACATCCCTATTATGACCATGGGCCCAATCTGCATTGCAAATGATTTAAAAAGAAATGGATATGGGAAGATTCTACTGGACTATTCTTTAGAGAAAGCAAAGGAACTTGGCTGTGGTGCGCTATGCTTTGAGGGAAACATAGACTTCTATGGGAAAAGTGGTTTTACGGTCGCTAGTGAATATGGTATTCGTTATCACGGCCTTCCAGAAGGCGAGGATGCTTCCTTCTTCTTGTGCAAGGAATTGCTTGTGGGATATCTTGCTGGTATTACAGGTGAGTATGCAACGCCAGCAGGGTACTTTGTGGATGAAAAAGCAGCCGAGGAGTTTGATAAACAGTTTCCAACGAAAGAGAAGTTGAAACTGCCTGGCCAGATTTTCTAAATGAAAGAAAGACTCCCTGTCACTAAAATGTGTAGTGGCAGGGAGTTTTTGCACCCCAAGAGGTGGGAAAAGAGGCTTTCTGGTAATTATATTGGGAAAAAATGACACAGGAACAGTGTGGCGATATCATGGGAGTGTCTAGACCAACGGTAACAGACATTTATGAAAGTGCAAGATACAAAATAGCAGTAACATACGAAAAGGGAGAAATATTTCAACACTTTGGACACACGGAGCAATTTAAAATTTATGATGTTGCAGATAACAAGGTGAAGGAAAGTCAGGTAGTCGATACCAATGGCAATGGTCACGGAGTATTAGCAGGATTCTTAGCAGATAATCAGGTTGATGCCTTGAACTGTGGAGGAATCGGTGGTGGTGCACAGAGCGCATTGGCACAGGCAGGTATTCAATTATATGCAGGAGTGTGATTCTCTGAATCATGTTTCATTACGTGGCATAGGGCTATCTTTGTTTATAGAATTGAAGTAATTTTCTCTTGACTTAGAGTCAACTCCAAGTAATACAATAGGCATTGGTTTAAAAGAAATTTCTAGACTTTTATTTTTTAAGTTAAAGGAGTATAGTATTAAGGAATCTAAAGAGAAAGAAAGTGATTAGAGTGAGTGAAATAAGAACTACAAAAACAAGGCAAATAGACATGCTTCATGGAAGTCTATTGGATAAGCTGTTTCTATTTGCCTTGCCAATTGCAGCAAGCAGTATCTTACAGCAATTGTTCAATTCAGTTGATGTTGCAGTAGTAGGTAAATTTTGTAGCAGTCAGGAACAGGCAGCAGTAGGATGCAATGGACCATTTATTAATCTGCTGTTAAACCTATTCGTTGGAATCTCTGTCGGAACCAACGTGGTGATTGCCAGTTACATAGGACAGAAACGCCAAGAAAACATACAGGATACCGTACATACCTCAATGGTAGTAGCAAGTATTAGTGGACTCATTTTATTAGTATTGGGATTGCTGATTACAAAACCAGTGCTGGTCCTTATGAATACACCCGAAGATGTAATATCTCATGCTAATTTATATTTGAGAATCTATTTTTTAGGGATGCCATTTATTATGTTATATAATTTTGGTTCTGCAATTTTGCGAAGTATAGGTGATACAAGGCGGCCAATGTATTGCCTTATACTGGCAGGCATTGTCAATGCAGGGCTTAATATGATACTTGTTATTGTATTCCATCTTGGAGTGGCAGGAGTAGCAATCGCCACAGTAGTATCCAATATAATTAGTTCGTCCATGGTAATTATTTTTTTAGTACATGAAACTGGGGCCATACGATTGCAGTTTCGTTTGCTGCACATTACCAAATCAGAGCTTATTAAAATGCTAAAGATAGGCATTCCAGCAGGATTACAGGGAATGGTATTTTCAGTAGCCAATCTGTTTATTCAAAGAGCATTAAATGGATACGGATCAGATGCAGTGGCTGGCTCAGCAGTGGCACTGAATTATGAATACATAACGTACTTTGTAATTGCAGCGTTTAATCAAGCTACAGTTACATTTACCAGTCAGAATTTTGGAGCTGGCAACTATGACAGGTGCAAGAAGATTTTTCGCCTTAGCATGATTTTAAGCATTGTGATTACTTGTGCCTTAAGTTTTACCATCGTATCAGGAAGAAAACTATTTATTGGCTTATTTACATCTAAGGAAGCCGTAAAAAAATATGCAGCAGCCAGAATGATTCGCATCCTTACGGTAAATTTCTTATGTAATACCTACGAGATTAGTGGATCGGCATTAAGAGGAATGGGGTATTCCATGACACCAGCTATATTAACGGTATTCGGTACCTGTGTGTTCCGTCTTGTGTGGGTTGCAACAGTATGTAAGAAATACACATCCTTTGGCATGCTAATGAATGTGTATCCAATTTCGTGGATCATAACGGGAGCAGCAGTTTTAATGGCATACTATATCGTACGAAAGAAACTGTGTTAAATTGTGAAGCATGTATTGGTTCAGTTCCTAATATCAAGGCATTATCTTACCGATATAACTTTTAGAATGAAGTTATATATAGGAAAGAGGTGTTAGAAAATTTTGATGCAATTGAGGATGACATTAAGAAGGCCATTGAAGAGGAAAAGGAAAAGATAAAAGAAGAGGAAGAACAGCAGAAAGAGTTTCAGTTACGAAAGAAAGAGAAAATTTACAAAGAGAGAGTGGAAATGCTTAAGATGGAAAACGCATTCTGGAGAAAGCATTTACAGGAAAAAGACTATTGGGATACAAATGAGAGCACTCCACTGTAAGTAAGTTTTATTCCACTTCATCAAATGTTACATATTTTGCATAAAATGTATCAATGTGAAATTGACTGATACAATGTGAAATGTTAGAATAGCATTGAAGAGGTTAGGAGGGATCTAAGGAGTGAATTGTATTGCAGACACTATTATTTATATAGTAATTTTGTTCGCAGTAGGTATGATATTTGTGCCAACACTTTCACCACTTTTCATATGTTTTTATACAATGTGTGTACTTTATATGATAATTGAAAGACTGTATGTGAAGACATTTGATTTGGAAACGGAAGATAGGATAAAAATGCATGGCATTGCAGAATTTGTTTTTACAATTATCGTGCTTGTAAAACTGTTGAAATTTGTATTAGCGTACATACCGGAAGAGGATTTTGCAATTATAATAGCCGTGGGATTCTTAAAAACCATAGCAGGTTTTGTTGGAGTAGCAAAATTCCAGCATCGTGTTCTAATTCGTACGGTGTTACAGCGGGTAAAGGAAGCGGTTTTCTATGTGTTTCCGTACATATTAATGCTATTGGATGTAAGGATAGCATGCATTTGGTTATGTGTGATTGCAGGTTTAGCAGCAGCAGAAGAACTAATTTGCGCGATTATTATGAAAAAATATAGACCCAATATTAAAAGTGTATTTTCTTTGATGAAAGATAATTAAGTAATGCTTCATACTAAAATTAGAAGAGGTCACAACGTAAAATTGTACAGCCATCAAAAGTTAGACTTAAATCTAGCGCTTGGAGGCAGATACATAATGCGTTTGTGGCTTTTTTTGATCAAGGGAAGATGCATTACTTCGCATTTTAGCCAATTGGCAAAATTTTCAATAATGAATATCTTATAAATTTCAAATAATAGAATAGCTGTTTTATTTTGAGTCTTAGTTATTTATATAACGTTAGTACAGAAAGAGAGAAATTGCATAATGAAGAAGTTTTATAGATATGTTGTGGATCATCCTAAACTGATTATTACTATTTTTGGTGTTTTGTTTGTGTTATGTTTTTTTGGCAAGAATCTTGTCTCGGTAAATTATGATATCAATGATTATCTGCCGAAAGGAAGTCCTTCCACTGTTGCTCTGGATCGTTTAGAAACGGAATACGAAGGGGGCATTCCTAATGCGAGAATCATGCTGCGCAGTGTTACTATCCCAGAGGCATTGTCTTATAAACAAAAGCTTTTAGCCATAGATGGAGTAAAAGATGTTACGTGGCTTGATACAGCACAAGACATAACAGAACCTCTTGAAATGATGGATCAAGATACGGTTGAAACGTATTATAAAAATGATAATGCGCTATTGTCTGTGACAATTGATGAAGAGAAAAACATACAGGCAGTAGAAGAGATACGTACCTTAATTGGAGAAGATAATGAGATGTCAGGCAGTGCAGTAGCTACCGTAGTAGCTACAACAAGTACAGTTAAGGAAGTTGCATTCATTTCAATTGTAGCGGTTCTATTCGTATTAGCAATTCTTCTTCTGACAACACAGTCCTTTGCAGAACCCATAATCATTTTGATTGGACTGGGAATTGCGGTAGTAATTAATAATGGAACTAACCTGTTATTTGGCCAGATATCTTTTGTAACAAATGCAGCAGGAAGCATTTTGCAGTTGGCTGTTTCACTTGACTATTCCGTTTTTTTGTTACACCGGTTTAGTGAATGCCGTAAGGAGACAGATGATGTAAAAGAAGCCATGGTAAATGCACTTAACATGTCGACCGTATCTATTCTATCAAGTGGTCTGACTACTGTAATAGGATTCCTTGCATTGTGTCTCATGCAATTCCTAATCGGACCAGACCTTGGACTAGCCTTGGCAAAGGGAGTTGCCATTAGCTTAATTACGGTGTTTGTTTTTATGCCAGTTCTAATTTTGGCATCTTATAAATTAATTGATAAAACGGAACACAAAGCATTTTTACCGTCCTTTGAGGGACTTGGCCGATTGGTATACAGAATCATGATTCCAATGGTCTGCATCTTTATTCTATTTATTGCGCCAAGTTACTTAGCTTCTAATGCTAACAGCTTTTATTATGGCTCTTCTAAAATATTCGGTCCGAAAACAAAGCTTGGAGCGGATACGGCACAGATAGAAGAGACATTTGGAAAAAATGATACCTATGTATTGATGATTCCGAAGGCAAGTACGGCTACCCAGAGAGAATTATCCGATGAACTTCATACCATCCCACAGGTAGTCAGTATTTTATCTTATGTAGACACAGTTGGAGCAGAAATCCCGGAACAGTACTTAGATGAGGAGACATTATCCAAATTAAATTCCGAGAACTTTACAAGAATGGTACTTTCCTTGGATACCGCATATGAAGGAACTGAAACATTTGCATTAGTAAAGGAGATTCGTTCAGTTGCAGAAAAATATTATCCTGGTGAGTGGTATCTTGCAGGTGAAGGTGTATCCACTTATGATTTAATGGATACGGTTACTGCAGATATGGTTAAAGTAAACTTAGTGGCCATAGGAGCAGTATTCCTAGTCCTTATGTTTACCATGAAGTCATTGGTATTGCCGGTGATTTTAGTATTAAGTATTGAAACTGCAATCTGGATTAACCTTGCCATTCCATATTTTGCAGGAAATACAATTTTCTATATTGCATATCTGATTATCAGTTCCATTCAGCTTGGTGCAACAGTGGATTATGCAATTTTACTGACAGAACGATATAAGGAATGTCGAGAAACGATGGATAAGAAAGATTCCGTTATCTATACCATTTCTGCTGTATTTGTTTCGATTATGACATCGGCAAGTGTTTTAACGTTAGTTGGATTTATGATGGGGTATGTATCTACCCATGGATTGTTAAGTCAGTTAGGATTTTTCCTAGGGAAAGGAACGCTTTGTTCTCTTGCAATTGTAATCTTTGTTCTTCCAGGCCTATTGTACCTATTTGATAACTTGGTTGTTGGTAAGAAAGGAATCAGAAAACAGATAAGAAAACATTTGGAGGATGACACTCATGAGACAGACTAAAAAAGTAATGGCGATAGCCCTAATGAGCCTTTTGATCGGTGCTAACACAATACCAGTATTAGCAGTCACAGCACCTTCAGAGAAAGAAGAAGTTGTTTATATTGGAACAGATGCAAGTGGTGACGTGGAAAATGTCAATGTAGTGAATATATTTAAGGGCGGAAATATAACCGACTATGGAAAGTATCGAAGTGTGAAAATGTTGACTTCAAACGATGCCATAAAACAGCAGGGTGACACTATTACCTTTTCTACAGACGATGAAAAGGTTTATTATCAGGGAACATTAGATCATGCCCAGATTCCTTGGGACATTACAATTCAGTACTATTTAGATGGAAAACAGTATGAACCGACTAAGCTTGCCGGAAAGAGTGGAGCATTGGAGATACGTTTTCAAGTGACTAAGAATAAGGAAAGTAAAGGAAGTTTCTATGAGGATTACGCATTACAGGCTTCGTTTACACTAGATACCAATCAAGCAACAAACATAGTGGCAAAGGAAGCAACAGTGGCCAATGTTGGTGCAGATAAACAGCTCGCTTATACAATCCTTCCAGGAGAAGGGATCAACACAGCTATCAAAGCAAATGTAACCAATTTTGAAATGAGCGCAGTTGCCATAAATGGAATCAAATTAAATCTGAATCTAGAAATTGATGATAAGGAACTGATGGAAAAAGTCAGTGAAATCATGGATGCTACCAAACAGCTCAATCAAGGTGTAGACAGAGTTTATGAAGGTTCAGATAAACTCCTAAGCGGTAGCAGTAATTTAAATGCTGGATTATCCTCTTTAAAAAGCGGTGTCAGTGAACTAGATAACGGAATTGTAACGTTACAAAAAGGTGTTGTTTCCATGCAGCAAGGTTTAGATGCATTAAACAGTAAATCTTCTGACTTAACCAATGGTTCTGCTAAGGTAAAAGAGGCACTACAATTGATTCAGTCCAACTTAAACAGTGTTTCTGTAACAGCAGAAGATTTATCTCAATTAACAACGTCATCTAGTGCAATTAAACAGGGAATTAATCAGTTATATGCAGGAATTCAAAAACTAAAGGAAAATGTAAGCTTTGCACAATATAAGAATGCGATGGCTGCCAATGGTTTAGATATTAATACAGTTAAGGCTGGAAATATTGACGCAATACAGACGTTAACCAGTCAGATAGATTCTCTTCGAGATTCCATTGCCAAAATGGAAAACATGCCAGGTTACGAAAATCAGGTGTCAGGGTTGAAAGCTCAGGTGGAGAGTCTTCAAAAGGTTATGCAGCTTCTTACTGGAAGCAATGCAGTAATTGCTGGGACAGAGGGTTACCTAAACGAATTATCGAATGCAGTAAGCAGTTTGTCCGAAGGAGCAGCATCATTAAAAAACAATTATGAAGCATTTGATCAGGCGATCATAGATTTAACCAATACTTTGAGTGGATTAACGGTTAAAGTATCAAAATTAACAGAGGGTATTAACCAGTTAGTAGCAAACTACGGCGACTTGGATACAGGACTAAATCAGTATACTAATGCAGTAGCACAAATTGCAGGAAGTTATCAGCAGATAGTAGATGGCGTTGCCGCATTAGCTACAGGTAGTAACAAGTTATTAAAAGGTTCAGGAAATTTATCTTCAGGTGCAGAGGAGCTTTACAAAGGTGTAGCCGCATTATGTAATGGCGCATCGGAATTGGCAGAAGGTTCTGGAGAATTTTACAATAGGACTTCGGACATGGATACACAGGTGCAAGAGCAGATCGATGAAATTTTATCTTCAATAGAAGGAGATAAAACGGAAACCAAATCTTTCGTATCTCCTAAGAATACCAATGTGGATTCTGTGCAGTTTGTTATTAAAACAGCAGCAATAGAGGCGCCAGAGGTGAAACAGGAAGAGGTAAAAGAAGAAAAGCAAGAGTCATTCTGGCAGAAGCTATTGCATTTGTTTGGAATTGGAAAGAAGTAGATTGACTAGAATGGCGGCGGGCTATCAGGTTCCACCGCCATAATTTATTTGGAACATTTGGTGGAAAATCCAGCATCTGGTGCGGTTATGATAAAATGTAGATTTCAATATGTTTGTGACGGTATTGACCAGAAGTTTGATGGAGTAACTGCATACAACACAAAAGAATATGAACTTGTATGTTAGGAGTGTAGAAATGTGAAAGAAATAGAAATTTTCCCCCTTATCTATATAAAACCTAACTCAGGTTCGTGGGGAAAATGAGTTAGGTATTTTATTGTATGGAATGAAATTATGCGGTAACACCTACACTAGTAAAGGCATCTTTAATGATGTTAATCTGAGAAGTTGACATATTCATGTTATTAGCTGCACTTAAAACAGCGGCTCTGCACTGACTAAATGTAGATGTGGATGTCATAAGGAATAATGAGTTGTAGAATAAGTCAGCAATGTCAGCCTTGTCCATTCCGTTTGCCCACATTAGGTATGCTGCATGGTTGATAATACCACTGTTTGTATGAACACCGCCGTAGTCGTTACTAGAAGTTGGGTTGGTTGGGCTTACATAGTATTTACCGCCTACTTTGCTTGGCTGCTGGAATTCTTCTGGATTTGACATGTTTCTCAATCCAGAATCGCCATTTTTCATAATGTCTTCTCCTAATAGCCATTCACTATCGTTATCACCTTCGATAATCTGTCCCATGATATCAGCGTAAGCTTCGTTTAAAGCCCCAGACTGGTTCTCATATTCAAGGTCACAGATCGTTTCAATTACAGCGTGTGTAAATTCATGGGCGATAACATCTAAAGCACCAGTTAATGGTGTAAAATAAGTTTGTCCATCACCAAATACGAATTGTTTGTATTCAGGTGTCCAGAATGCATTGTCATAGCCTTGACCATAAGAGGATTCTTTGTAATGCACAGTAGCTGTAATGACAGAACCGTTATCATCATAAGAGTTTCTGCCTTGAGCATTTTTATAGTAATCGTATGTTTTTGCAAGGTTTACCATGCCAGATACAGCAGCAGGATCATTGAATGTAGTAGATGTGCTGGTAATCATCGATCCAGGAATGTTGTTTCCAGTACCTTTATAGATTTTGATTTTTCTTGTTGTATCATATAATTGATAAGAGGTACGGAACCAAGAACTGGATTTGTTAATGCCAAATGTCTGAGTTACACCATTTAAATCTTTACCTGAACCAGTAGCTGCTGCAGACTGACTCAGGGAAACTTCTGTAACTACATCACCAGTAGTAGCATTTACAAAAACATCTTTGTACACACCTTTGCCTTCTTTTGTTCCAGATACAGTGACTTTCCAGCAAAGAACAGGTTCTATATCATTTAATGTGTAGATTGTTAATTCAGTAGTATCTGCTTTTGCATCTTCAAAACTTGCTAATGCACTTACTGTAGCGTCAGATTTATCAACAGTAGCAGTTGTATCAACGTCTAAGTCTTTTAAATAATTTCCACCCACAGAAGTTGTGTTACCAGCTTTGTCTGTTGCAACGATAACTTCACGTCCATATACGGGGATTGAATGGAATAACTGTTGCAATCGGTAGGATGTTATGTAGTTTGATTTATTTACTTTCAGTACTTCGAATTCACTTTCTGGTGCATCAATGTCCATAATTTCTTTGATACTGTTAATGGATTCAATCGCATCTTCCGTATCCTTTACTTTAATATTGGTAAATGCTCCATCAATGAACTGGAAATCACTTTGCCAATCAGTAAATAACTCTGGCACCTTGCCTTCATTGTATTTTTTTAGTTCATCAAGTTTCTGGAACACTTTTGCGAAAATATCCTGATAGCTAGTAGAAACGGGTGCCGCGTAAGCCATGGTACTCTGTGATAACATTGATACGGATAAAGCAGTTGCAAGAATTACAGATAATTTCTTTTTCATACATTTTCCTCCCTTAGTGAAATAGGATTTTCATTGCTAATCAATAAATTCTTTCATGAATAAAACCATAATTGTAAGGCGTGCACACCGTTTGGAAAAACATGGTTTGAATGTAAAAGATGCACTAATTGTAGAACGCGTTTGTAAAATATGCAATAGTTTGAAGAAAAACATAAGAAAAATTTAAAAATTTGCAATTTTACTTAAGAAAAATATGAGAAATCGTAGGAAAACGAAAGAATTTTAATTTTATAGAAAGAATTAATTCGATAAAGATGAAATTGAAAAGACTATTTTCTAAAAAATGTGATATATATAGAAAAATGAATTAGAAAAACGTCTAACTCTGAAACAAATCTGATAACTGAGTTAGACGTCTTCATTATATAGATTGAATTGTATAAACCTGACTATAAACGACCTTCCACATTGTCATAACGTAAGCAGAAACCATGATAATCCACTTCATCGTAATATTTGCGCCAGATTTGAGTCATTTCTTTCGTGTCACGGCCTTCCCACCATTTTGCAGGAGCTGGCATAACACCAAGTGAAACCTTATGGTCTTTTAATTCGTCAATATGTTTTAATATGAAATCGTTTGTTAAAGGTACATTGTCTGTCTCATCGAAGATTGTGATAACATCAGGAGCTGTTAAAACAGGAGCATCTAGAGCAGATTTACTGTTCTGATAGATGACAGTACTCTCATTTGTAAAACGAATCTCCCATTGAATATTATCATCCGGACATTTTGTGTAAATCTGAATGACACCAAATTCTTTGCCGTTTTGAAGCTTTCTCTTGCCAGCTTTGGCAAGTGTTGTTGTGCATCCCTTGGTATTGTCCCCAAGAGCACGACCTTTGAAATCTTCCATATGGGCATTCAAATAATCAAATACAGAAGTATTGGTTTTGTCACCTTTCGTCTTTATGTACTGTTTAATACAAGCACCAAGCTGCTGCGCATAAGTTAAGCTGTTAGGATTGGCAAATGTCTTAAGTTCAGAGGATTTAATTGGCCATCCTGCTGCACCATTCACAGATGGGAAAAGTGGAGAAGTGCTTAAACTACGACTTACTTCTTCGCATTGTGCTGCGTCGGTATCATTTGCTAAGTCGATGCACATACTGTCATTTTTCTCATTAGCCAGTACAAATGGTGTAATTGGTGCACCATTTAAAGAAACTAAAGTTGTATCTAGAGATGGAACAGCACGACCAGAACCATCTGCATCAGCTAATTTAAATTCATCATTGGTCAATGCAAGGTAGATTGGGATCGCTGTATTGACACCACCGTATTCAAAAGGCAATACGTGGGTTATCTTCTTATATGTAGTACAAGCTGTACAACGTTTTCTCATCTGAAGAATCGTGTTTGATAAAATGGATGCGAAGTCATGTTCTTCAATCTCTGATGGAGAACCCATGACAGCCAAAATAGAAGCATATTCACCAGCCGTTTCCGGTGTGTCTGCTAAATCATCCATTTCATAAAGTTTAAGAGTTTCTTCCTTCAGGTTGTCGAAGAGTTTAAGTCCGGCTTCCAAAGAGCCACCATCGCCACCTGCTAAGAAGGTGGAACCAATTAATATTTCGCATATTTGATCATAATTAAATTCTTTCATTGATTTCCTCCCTTTCTAATAAAAAGATTTTTTTCCAAAGCTATTGTACCATATATGTTGAAAAAATTCACTAAAAGTATAAAATGTCGTTGAAAATATAATTTCAGTTATTTGTAAGAGTTTGATTATCAGTGGCAGTACATAATCATGAGAAAGAATATGCTGTATTAATACAACATTTATTTTTAGCTGAAATGCTAGATAACTATACCGAGCCTAAAATGCAAAAAAAAATACAGTTTGGAAATGGTACACAATCAATGTTAGATATGTATCGGGGAATGATTTATAGGAATGCAAGTATGCTTTTTATACCTTATCTGCAAGATAAATATAGCTTCCCATCCGAAAAAGAACTAGACAATATATAGCAGTTATATCAATGAAATATGATTCTATAATACACATAAAATCCACCCAATCCGTCAAAAATGTATAGTGTATTTTATGCGAATGAAACAAACTATACAGAGAGGCGTAAAAATGGAAAAGAAATTACCAAAAGAAGCGTACGGTGGTGTACATGGAAGAGAGTACATTCCATACGTAACCGACTCGAATCGGACTGGTGGAAGTATTGCAGTTTTAATCATTGGTGGTGTGCTGGCAATTCTGTTTGCAGCTTCCACAGCCTACTCGGGAATGAAATCAGGACTTACAGTTGCAGCGGGAATTCCAGGTTCTATCATAGGTTCTGGATTAATCGCAATCTTTGCAAAGAAGAACAGTATTCTAGGCAAAAATATCGTTCAGGGTATGGCAAGTGGCGGAGAGTCCATTGCCAGCGGAATTATTTATCTTTTGCCAGCCGTCATTTTAATTGGAGAAAACTTTTCTTTCTGGGAAGGATTTTTCGTTAGTGCAGGAGGGGTACTCTTTGGAATTGGTGTGGCATCTTTGGTGTATAAGATGCTGATTGTGGAAGAACATGGAAAACTTATGTATCCAGAGTCACTTGCAATCTCCGAAACCCTTGTTGCATCGGAAGGCGCAGGCGAATCTATGAAGTACATGGGAATTGGATTCACAGTGGGAGGCATTATCACAGCACTGACAGGATCGTTCCTCAATGTAACCAACAGTGTCATTTCCTATGTAAATGAACGTTTTTACAAATGGAAACTGGAACTTGAAGTGAATCCGCTCTTGCTTGGAATTGGATTTATCGTTGGTTTGGATGTATCCCTTACCATGTTTGCAGGTTCCATTCTTGCTAACTTTGCTGTCTTACCTTTAATTAGTTACTTTTCAAATTTTGCAAGGAATAGTGAGTTTATCTGGAATAACGGAGATGTTGCATTGTCAGCCATGCAGACAAACCACGTCTTGGGAAGTTATGTAAAATATATTGGTGCAGGAATGATGCTGTCAGGCGGTTTGATTGGAGCTATCCGATTGATTCCAACCATTGTATCTTCTATCAAAGAAACAGTTGGTGCCAAAAATGGTGAAAAGGGAAATAATTCTTCTTTTGCTTCCTTATTGCTATTAATCGGCATTGCAATCGGATTTATAGCTGCATTTTTTATCTCAGGTGGAAATGTGCTGATGGCAATCTTAGGGGCAATCTTTACGTTTATCCTATCTTTGCTCTTCGTCATCGTTTCTGGAAGATTGACAGGTACAATCGGTACTTCCAACTTGCCGGTTTCTGGTATGACCATTGCATCCTTAGTCATTTTGACATTATTATTTGTTGTAATGGGATGGAAGAGTGCTGGAGATAATAAGTCACTCCTTTTGTTTGGTACTTTTATCGTAACAGCTATTTCTGTAGCAGGTGGATATAGCCAGTCACAAAAGGTAACTTATCTGATTGGTGGTAAGAAAGAGGAAATGGATAAATTCTACGCAATTGCAGGTATCATTGGTGTATTAGTAGTCATCGGTGTGATCAAACTTCTGTCTGACCAGCTTGCAATGACAGGAGACAATGTAACATTTGCACTTCCTCAGGCAAATCTGATATCAACTTTAACCGCAGGTATTATGTCTGGTGAACTGCCATGGAATATGGTAATCGTCGGAGTTGTGTTTGGCATTGTGCTCTTTATGCTTAAGCTTCCAATTATGACAATTGCCATTGGATTTTATTTACCAATTGCTACAACATCTATTATTTTAGTAGGTGCCCTAGTTCGTGTATTTATTGAGAAAACTGCCAAAAATGAAAGGGACAAAGATGGGAAGGTGGAAAATGGCATCAGCCTGTCATCTGGTCTCGTTGCGGGTGGCTCTATCATCGGACTTGTGGGTATTATCTTGCAGGTTCTTGGAGTGGCAGGTGGAAATCAGCCAAGTGGATTCTTTGCATCCAATGGAATGGCCTATGTGCTGTTAGCACTGCTGCTGGTGTTTACCATTTGGCCGTTAATGCAAACGAAGAAGAATGGAGATTAAGAAGGGGAAGCATACCTTGGAGCAGTTGGAGGTATGCTTCCTTTATGAAAGTTAATAACTTGACAAACAATACATAGAAATAGCAAAGAATATTTTTCATTCTCTTCCAATCAAAGCTGATTTCACCCTGAATTACACATAGTCCTCCTTGACTTTGTTTTTTTAACAATGTATCTCCAAAAATACAATATACACATTGTCAAAATCATAACAATCATTTATTATAGTATTAGCGTACATAAGATTACAAAAACAAAGAATAATTTAATCATAGAAAGGTTATGAATGACAATGGATCATAGGAAAAATTCGATGCTGAAATCCTCTATTGGTTCTGTGTTTACCATATTTAGCGAACAGGAACTAGAGGAATGGAATGAAAAATCAGGTAATTACGTTGCTATATCAGGAGCGGTAAAGGACCCTAGTATTCTAGAGATAAAGGAAAACACTACATTAAGAGAAATGATTGATAGTGCAGGTGGAATGATTCAAGGGAAGAAGTTTAAAGCGATGCAGGTGGGAATCCCTTGTGGACGATTCTACATAGAAGAACAATTGGATGAGCCGGTCGATCAGAGTATTTTTCAGGGGGGCGTTTGCAAATCCGTTATTGTGCTGTCAGAAGATGAGTGTATCATTCAGTACGCCCATTTCTATCTAGAGTATCTAATAGGTAAAATGGAACATGAGCATATTGAACGCTATCTTGCTGCGAAAGATGAATTTTATGCCATGTTAAAAATAATTGACCAGATAAGCAAAGGTCGTGCAACCATGCGTGATGTATTCTTACTTCGTGGACTTTCGGAAGATTCAAAAAGAAAGTCTAATCAGGAGTATAGCACCATAGGTCAGATTATTGAGAACTTTTACAGCGAAATTAAGGAGCATGTGGAAGAGAAGCATTGTCAGACACTTCGCTGTAATCATTTGACTAAGCTGACCATTACAGAGAAATGTATTGGATGCGGAGCCTGTAAGCGTGCTTGTCCAGTAGGCTGCGTAGAAGGAGAAGTAAAGAAACGCCATAAAATAGATTATTTGAAATGTACATACTGCGGAGCTTGTTCTTCTGCCTGTCCAATTGGAGCCATTACTACAGGCGACAATATCATGAAATTTATGCGTGACCTTACAACACCAAAAAAAGTTGTTATTACGCAGATGGCACCGGCAGTACGTGTCGCCATTGGAGAAGCATTTGGCTTTGAGCCAGGTGAAAATGTTGAGAAGCGAGTGGCAGCAGCACTGCGCCGTATTGGTGTAGACTACGTATTCGATACCACATGGGCAGCGGATTTAACAATTATGGAAGAGGCAAACGAATTAATCGAACGCCTGGAACGATACGAAGCAGGCGATCCTGATGTAAAACTTCCATTACTAACATCCTGTTGTCCAGCTTGGGTAAAATTCATCGAGCAAAATTATGGCGATATGCTTGATGTACCTTCTACTGCAAAATCCCCAATGCAGATGTTTGCAACTATTGCAAAGGATTTATGGGGAAAAGAACAAGGTATTCCAAGAGACCGACTGGTTTCGGTTGCCATTATGCCTTGTCTTGCTAAGAAATTTGAGGCATCAAGAAGAGAGTTCTCAAAGGGATTAAATTATGATGTGGATTATGTAATCACAACAGCGGATTTAATTGACATTTTCAAGGATTCGGGAATTGATCTAAAGGAAATAGAAGAGGAAGAAATTGATCAAATCCTGGGCGAATATACCGGAGGTGGTATCATTTTCGGACGTACAGGCGGTGTGATTGAAGCTGCGACCCGTGTGGCTGTGGAGAAGATAACAGGACAGAGATTAGATGAAATCGAATTCAAGAGTCTGCAAGGCTGGGATAGTTTCCGAAGCTGTGATGTAGAAGTTGGAGATGTAAAACTAAAAATCGGTGTTACATATGGTTTAAAAGAAGCAAAGAAAATGCTTGATAAAATCCGTTCTGGTGAAGAGTTTTACCATGCCATCGAAATTATGGCTTGTACTGGTGGCTGTATCGGCGGCGGTGGACAGCCAAAAGCGAAGAAACGTGAGGCTACGTTAAAGATGAGAATGGAAGGACTTAATAACATTGACCGTTCCTTACCGTTAAGACGTTCCAATGAAAATCCTGCTGTACAGGCTGTTTATGATAAATATTTGGATTATCCATTAAGTGATAAGGCACACGAACTGTTACATACAGAATATTTTATTAGAAGAAAATATTAGTTTTATGTGAATTAATCCTATTAAGATGTGGGAAATTGTGGTATAATACGAGAAACTTCGAGGAGTTTATTTACAAATACTCTAAAAAAGAATCATGCAAGGAGGAAATCGTATGTACATTGTCGTTCAGTTTTTCATTTTAGCAATTGGATTTTTAATGCTGGTAAAGGGGGCAGACTGGTTCGTGGAAGGAACTGCCCAAATAGCTGCACAATTTAAGATTCCCCAACTGGTAATTGGGCTTACTATTGTGGCTATGGGAACGAGTGCCCCTGAAACAGCCGTAAGTATAACAGCTGCCTTAAAAGATAACGGAGGCATTGCTATCGGAAATGTTGTTGGAAGTAATATTTTGAACATTTTGATTATCTTAGGCATAACAGCTGTAATCATCAATGTAAAAGTACAAGAGTCTACATTGAAAATTGAGATTCCATTCATGATTTTAGTAACAGTAGTCTTGTACATTGCAGGCTTAACCAATCACTATGTCTATTTTTATGAAGGAATTGTTTTGCTTGCACTTTTTGTTACTTATTTACTCTATTTATTTCATATGGCGAAGAAAGGAAAAGAACAAGAACAAGAACTGCCACCAAGTGAACAGGAACCGATTTGGAAGTTAGTAGTAATCTCAATTCTTGGAATTGTGCTTATTGTGTTAGGCAGTAATGTTACGGTAGATGCCGCTACGACTATTGCGAAGTTCTTTGGAATGAGTGAACGATTCATTGGTCTTACAATAGTTGCGCTAGGAACTTCTTTGCCAGAACTGGTAACCTCTATTATGGCAGCTGTACGTGGGAAAGCTGATATTGCCATTGGTAACATTGTCGGCAGTAACATTTTCAATATCCTTTTTGTAATAGGAACAGCATCACTCATTACTCCAATTATTTTTCAGCCTCAATTCCTTACAGACACGATTATAGCGGTTCTTGCAGGAGGTTTGCTTTGGATAAGCATCGCAAAAACAAGAGAATTAACGCGTAAATGGGGGCTAGTCATGTTAGGCGCGTATGCATGTTACTTTGGATATCTGTTAACCTAAGATATAATTTACAAATTGAAATTTTACATGTATTATTAACAAGAGGTGACAACATGGATGCAACAATATCAAAAGAACTTGTTATTATGAATTTTTCTCACATTTATGAGGAAGAACGGTTTTTTCAGCATGAAAAGGTTCATTGGTTAGATTGCACAGATATGCTTGGGACAGACTGCTATTGTGCAGATGAAGCGAAAGAAGAAATAAGAAACTGTATAGCGGATATACCCGTCCAAGGTATTCATTTTATAGATTCTGGTAATTATCATTATGTGACGGAGTTTTGGTTAGAGAAGATAGAAGCACCATTCTGTCTCTTTGTTTTTGACCATCATTCGGATATGGAAAAACCGTTATTTGGTGATATTTTAAGTTGTGGATCATGGATTTTAGATGTACTAGAACACAATGAAATGATACAAAAAGTGGTTTTGCTAGGAATCAGTAAGGAACAGGAAGCTTTAATTGATCCTAAGTTTCAAGAAAAATTAATCTGTATCGATGAGCAGGAAATAAAGACACAGTTTTTTTGGAAAAAACTAAAAGCAGTTCACGAAGAATATCCTGTATATATATCTATCGATAAAGATGTATTAACTACCGAAGAAATTCAAACGAACTGGAATCAAGGCAGTATGCATTTTGGGGAACTGAAGAAAATATTACATATCCTGCTGTCCCAGTGTCAGGTGATAGGTATAGACATTTGTGGTGAATGTACTCTGACATTGGACAAGTTATGCGATATTGAAAATAATAGCCGATTCAATGAGAAACTAATGGAATTTCTACAGATAGAGGCTAGTGACAATAAGTGAGGAAAGATAATGAATATACAGATATTTGGAAAGCCAAAATGCTTTGATACAAAGAAAGCAGAACGTTATTTTAAGGAACGTGGAATTAAATTTCAGTCAATTAATATGACAGAGAAAGGCATGAGTAAAGGTGAATTTGCTAAGGTAAAGCAAGCAGTTGGCGGACTTGATAATATGCTGGACAAAAAATGCAAGGACAAGGATTTACTAGCACTTATCACGTATCTTGCAGAAGAAGATAAAGAGGAAAAGGTGTTAGAGAACCAAAAGGTATTAAAAACACCAATTGTACGAAATGGGGCGAAAGCAACAGTTGGTTATCAGCCAGAGGTATGGAAAAGCTGGGAGTAATCTCAGCTTTTTATTATATTAAGTTGTTATTTTCAGGAGTGATAATTGCAAATAAATTTTCGAGGTGGTAAAATTTACGTGGGTGATATTATGTTAAAATTATTTTCGGTGAAAAACTTTAGAAGTTTTGGTGATGAAATTATAATAGATTTTTCTAATACAAGAGATGAATATGGGTTTAATGAGTATTGCATTAAAGATGGACTGATTTCAAAGGCAATGATATATGGAAAAAATGGTGTGGGAAAAAGTAATCTTGGATTTGCATTATTTGATATTGTTTCGGTTTTGACAGATGGACATGTCAGTCAGGAAACTATGATTTCTTCTCTTTTTCTGAATGCAGATAGCAAAGAGGATAAAGCAACGTTCCATTATGAGTTTATATTGGACAGGGATGAAGTGATATACGAATATTCAAAGAAGGATATTAAGACTTTGGCAACAGAACAATTGAGTATAAATGGAAGTGTGATTTTTAAATATAATTTTGATAAGGGAGAATTCGAAAATAACGGCTTAAATCTAATTGGTGCAGATTCTCTGAATTTTGAATTATGGGATAACGAATTGTCTATTCTAAAATATATAATAAGCCACAGTAATATGAACACGATGCCAATAATAAAGAAGGTTGCGAATTTTGTAAGGCGTATGATTTGGTTTCGTTCGTTGCAGAAGAATCAGTTTATTGGAATGAAACCAGAAAATAGGAATGCAATAGAGGATATTATAAAAAATAATAAAGTAGATGATTTTGCAGAATTTTTATATAAAGTTACAGACCAGAAGTATAAATTACGAGGTTATATAAATGATGATGGGAAATATAAAATTCGAGAAGTTCATGAATGCCGTGAAATAGATTTTTACACTGCAGCTTCTAATGGAACTAAAACACTAACTCTTTTCTATGGGTGGATGATACACTTTAGTAAAGCGAGTTTTATTTGGATGGATGAATTTGATGCATTTTATCATTTTGAACTGGCAAAAAGTATTGTGGAAGAAGTGTTGGAATTTGAAAATGCACAAGTTGTAATTACTTCCCATAACACCTATTTGCTTGATAATGAATTACTTCGACCAGATGTATATTTTTATTTAAATGATGGAAAACTCAGAAGTTTTGCAGATTCTACATTTAGAGAATTGAGAGAAGGACATGATATAGAACGTTTATTTAGGAACGGTGATTTTGAAGATGAGTAAGAAAACGAAGAAACGGATTTTGTTTATTGTTGAAGGAGATACAGATGAGCCTGAGTTTTTTAAGCAGGCTAACGCTGTATTCTACCATCAGTATGAAATCGAGTATTATACTTATAATACTTCTATTCACGATTTGATTGATGCTCTTTTTCAAGGAGAAGAATTAGATAAGGATATAGATATCAGAAGAGCATTAAGAGCGAAAGAAAAAGATCCAGAAAAGAAAGAGATTCTGAAAGCAAAATACACGGATATATTTCTTGTATTCGATATGGAACCACATTATCAAAAACAGTACTTTTCAGTAATTGAGCAAATGCTTGCATATTACTGTGACTCTGGCAAAATGGGAAAACTCTTTATTAATTATCCTATGATGCAGTCCTATAGACACATAAATAAAATGCCAGATAGCGGATTTATACATAAAGTTGCTACAAAGGAAGAGGTACAGGAATATAAAAAGTTAGTTGGAGAAGAGACGGCATATCAGGATGTGAGAAAATATGACTATCGAATATTCATGTCTATGTGTGCGCACCATTTGAAGAAAGCAAATTACATATTAAATAACAGTAGTGATTTGATGGAAGCAAAAGAGTTTATCAATATGGATTATGTTACATTGTTTCAGAAACAGTTAGAACAATGGAATAGAAATAATTGTGTCTACGTTTTGAATACGTCTATTTTTTGGATTTTTGAATATGAGCCAAATCTACTGCTAAGAAAATTCAAACAAAATTCAACGATCTTTTATATCTGATTACATCTAGTCTTTCCTCTTGACTTTTCCTTTTGGCATGCTTAAAATATATGTAAAATGCTTATAGTAGGTCAGTTCTGCATAAGTGACAAGAATAATGGCGAAGACGAAGAGAAGTAGCGTGAATTATCGTTTCCAGAGAGTGGAGGCTAGGTGAGAGCTCCGTAAAATGAATTGACGTGAATAACACTTTATCAGCTGCAATCTGAACCTTGCATATTGTTAGTAGTAGGTGAGCCGTTGGCTGTGCGTTAAGCAGCGAGGTTTTATACCGTAAAGTGACTGATATTCAGTAATTCAGGTGGTACCGCGGACATGGACTGTTCGTCCTGAACTTATAGAGAAAAAAGGAGAATATTATGAACACTTCAAACATTTACCGTAACTGCACCATGGATAAAATTGGTGAAGAGAACGTAGGCGCAACACTTAAAATTGCGGGATGGGTTGAAAACATCCGTGACCATGGCGGTGTATCATTTGTCGATTTACGTGATATGTATGGCGTAATGCAGGTGGTTATGCGTGACACAAAATTATTAGATGGAATTAACAAAGAAGACTGTATTAGTGTAGAAGGTCTGATTCAGCATCGTGATGAGGATACTTACAATCCTAAGATTCCTACAGGAACAATTGAATTAGAGGCACATACAGTTGATATTTTGGGAAAAGTTTACACACAGCTTCCATTTGAAGTACAGACTTCTAAGGAAATTCGTGAAGATGTGCGTTTAAAATATCGTTATTTAGATTTAAGAAACAAGAAAGTAAAAGATAATATGATTTTCCGTTCCAATGTTATCAGTTTCTTAAGACAGAAGATGACAGACATGGGATTTTTAGAAATTCAGACTCCAATCCTTTGCGCATCTTCTCCAGAAGGTGCTCGTGATTACGTTGTCCCTTCCCGTAAATTTAAAGGAAAATTTTATGCGTTACCACAAGCTCCACAGCAGTACAAACAGCTTTTAATGGTTTCTGGCTTTGATAAATACTTCCAGATTGCTCCTTGTTTCCGTGATGAGGATGCTCGTGCTGACCGTTCTCCAGGAGAGTTCTATCAGTTAGACTTCGAAATGAGCTTTGCTACACAAGAAGATGTATTCCGTGTAGGGGAAGAAGTATTAACAGAGACGTTTAAGAAATTTGCTCCAGAAGGTGCCACTGTAACAGATGCTCCTTTTCCAGTAATTCCTTATAAACAGGCTATGCTTGAGTTTGGTACAGATAAACCAGATCTTCGTAATCCATTAAGAATCGTGGATACAACAGATTTCTTCCAAAGATGTACCTTTAAACCTTTCCATGGCAAAACAGTACGTGCAATTAAAGTACATGCTGATATGTCAAAAGGATTCCATGAAAAATTATTAAAATTCGCTCAGTCCATCGGTATGGGTGGTCTTGGTTATCTTTATGTAAACGAAGATATGAGCTATAAAGGCCCAATTGATAAATTTATCCCAGACGATATGAAGAAAGAAATCGTTGATATTGCAGGTTTAGAACCTGGTGATACAATCTTCTTTATCGCGGATAATGAAGAAAGAGCAGCTTTATATGCTGGTCAGATTCGTACGGAGTTAGGAAATCGTCTTGATTTATTAGAAAAGAACGCTTACCGTTTCTGTTTCGTAAATGATTTCCCAATGTTCGAATACGACAAAGAAGAGAAGAAAATAATCTTCACGCATAATCCATTCTCTATGCCACAAGGTGGTTTAGAAGCATTAGAAAACAAAGATCCATTAGATATCCTTGCATATCAGTATGATATTGTATGTAATGGCGTTGAGTTATCATCTGGTGCTGTTCGTAACCACGACATGAAGATCATGGTTAAGGCATTTGAAATTGCTGGTTATACAGAAGAAGATCTTAAGAATAAATTCGGTGCTTTATATAATGCATTCCAGTTCGGTGCACCACCACACGCTGGTATGGCACCAGGTGTTGACCGTATGATTATGCTTCTTCGTAATGAAGAAAATATCCGTGAAGTAATTGCATTCCCAATGAACGGTAATGCACAGGATGTTATGTGCGGAGCTCCTAATGAAATTAGTGAGAAACAGCTTCGTGAAGTGCATATTAAGGTTAGAGATTAATCAGAATAAGATTTTCAATAAAAAAGCTTCTTGCTTTGCAAGGAGCTTTTTTGTGGTATAACAGCATTTTGAATGAGCAGAAGATATACTCCCTTGCAACAAAAGTGTGTTCGTTATACACTAAAAGTATAAATTACAAAGGAGGCTTTTAGATGCCAGCTTTTTTTACACACTACGCATTTTGCGTAAAGAATTATAGAAGTTTAAAGGATTCTTCTTTAAAGAAAATGATAAAAGAACACAAAAATGCATATGCACTAGGTGCTATCGGCCCAGATATCTTTTTTTACTATATGCCAGATTTAAGATTGAAGGATAGAAGCCCAGGAAGTATGATGCATGAAAAGCGAACAAATCTATTTTTTGAAAATATACTAAAACGTGCGGAAATAATGCCAAGAAAGAAGCAGAAAATAGCTTATGCTTATATAGCAGGTTTCATTGGGCATTATGAGTTAGATGTACATTGTCATCCATTCGTTTATGAAGAAACTGATTCAGAGATTCCTACTTTAAAAATGGCACAAC
>ERZ808278.312-NODE-312-length-35888-cov-5.146848_pt1 | contig 35888 bp, 33 predicted proteins | sample MGYA00521239_ERZ808278 | MGnify/ENA primary metagenome ERZ808278 (study PRJEB31516, sample SAMN03275600) | gut metagenome | biome: mammalia-associated habitat; material: feces | host: Papio cynocephalus | place: Kenya | collected 2012-07-17 ... | reverse complement strand
GACCCTCTGCTTGTAAGGCAGATGCTCTCCCAGCTGAGCTATGCTCCCGTTCCCGTCGCGGCGGGCGTCTGCCCTGCGACGTTTGCTATTATAGCATATCCATCTTCATTTGTCAATACCTTTTTACAATTTTTTTCACTTTTTTTCCGTGGGTTGCGTCCTGCCTGCCTTTTTCCGCGCTTCCTCAATATCCGCACCCGTAAAGGTATACGTCCGGTTACAAAAATGACACCGCGTCTCGATTTTACCGTCCTTCACCAAAAGATCAAACAGTTCCTTCGGCGGCAACGTCAGCAAGGCGCGCGCCATACGCTCCTTCGAACAATCGCAATGATATTCCGCGTGAAGCGCATCGAACACATCAAATTCTACCCCTGCGCAAGCAATCTCTGCAATCTGTGCATTGGTCAACCCCTGATGGAACAGATCGGACACATTCGCCAGTTTCTCCGCATTCTTCTCCAGCTTCGCCACCGTTTCTTCCGCGGCATACGGCAAAAGCTGAATCATCACGCCGCCTGCGGCAACACAGCTTTCTTCCGCACCAACCAATACGCCCAATGCGCATACGGTCGGAATCTGCTCGCTCTCCGCAAAATAATTGGCAATATCCTCTGCGATCTCCCCGCTGACGATCTTGGTTATGCCGACATACGGTTTCTTTTCTCCCGTATCCCGTATCACATAGAGATCGCCGTGACCGACCACGGCACGCACATCCAGCTTCCCATTCGATTTCCGCGGCGCGTCTGCGTCCGGATTCCCGATAGTCCCTTTTACATTTCCCATATAATCCGATACTGCAAGCACCGTACCGGCGTCGCCGTCTCCCTGAAACCGAAGTGTCAGGGAATTCTCCTTGTCTTTCAGCATGCATCCCATCAGGGAAGCCGCGATCAACACTCTGCCAAGTGCCGCGGACGCGGTAGGCGCGGTGTGATGGATCCGCATTGCGTTCTGCACCATCTCCGTCGCATTCAGGACCAAGATCCGCGCACTGCCATCGCGCGTCATTCCGCGCAATAAATTTTCGTTCATTTGCAAATTCCTTTCCGATTTTCCAATCCGCCGGATTCCACCGGCTGTGGCAACGGCATCTGTTCATACCCTGCTTTGACGCAACGGCAGACGAAGAAGCGTTTGGCATCCTCCGCTTGCAGTGCGTCTCCCTGATACGAGCCGTTTTCTTCTAATATTTCAAATCCTGCGCGTGTCAGAAGCGTGCGCACGGTACGCATGGAAAACGCCCGCTCCGTCTGCAATTCCTCTGTGCGCGTATAGTGCCCGTCCGCAGTGCGGGAAAACAGCGACAAATGGAAATCGCACAGACGGCTGGCTTTGTGATAGCAACTGCGCCATGCAAGCAATACCCCGTCCGCTTCCATAACATAATCGTGTTTTCCATACCCGTTTTCAAACTGATAAGGCGTATTCATATCAAAGGCAAAAATCCCGTTCGGATCCAGGTAATTATGGACACACGCAAAGCAAGCGGCAAGATCTGCCTCCGTACAAAGATAATTGAGACTGTCTAAGCAACAGACCGTTGCCGCAACCGTGCCATATAATTCAAACGCACGCATATCCTGTTTTAAGTACAGCACCGGCTTTTCTCCATGCGGGCGATTCATGGCAACCGCCAACATCTCCTCCGACAGATCCACTCCGATCATATCATAGCCCGCTTTGGCAAGGCGCGCGGTGATCTGTCCTGTACCGCAGGCAAGATCCAGCACCAGATGTCCGGGGCGCACCCCATAGCGTGCAAGCGTCTGACAAAGCGCCTGTGCATACCGCTTATAATCCGCGCCGTTGAGACGGTCGTAAAACGCCGCAAGCGCCGTATACTGTCCGTTAGCCATTGTCTGTTTTTCCCTGTTCTTCGGCTTCCAACCGCGCCAATACCGCGGTATACCCGTCGTTGCCGTCTTTGATACACCGGCTGACGCGGCTGATGGTTGCCGTGCTGAGTCCCGTGGCTTCTCCGACCGCAGTATAAATTTCCCCATGATATAACATCCGCGCCGCATGCATCCGCTTTGCCATTTCCCGTACTTCGGTTAACGTACAAAGATCTTCAAAAAAGCGATAGCATTCTTCCTCATCTTTTAACGACAGGATCGCGCGGAACAAAAAATCCACCCGCTCATCCTTTAATTTACTCATCTTTTTCCTCCTGCCCGTGTTCTGCTTCTATTATACGCGATTTCTTTTGCAAAGTAAAGTGTTTTTTGATTTTTCAGAAGGAAAATCTGCTTTTACGGTTCGCTGTGCGCAAATTGCCCGTTTCCCAACGGATTCTGTACCGCCGCTTTGATTTGAAGCGCCAGATCCCCCGCCCCCAGAATCAGAATCAGATCCCCCGGACGCGCCTGCGCGGTCAGCTTGGGAAGAATCTGCGTCACATCCAGACAAGCCTGCGCATGGGCACCGGTGGCTTCTGCCAACATTTGCGGCGTAACGCCGTATTTGTTTTGTTCCCGCGCCGCATAAATCGGCGCGATCAGTACAAAATCCGCTTCCCGCAATGCCGCGGCAAACTCCGAAAGCAACACTGCCGTGCGGGAATAGGTATGCGATTGAAAAGCGCAAAGCACCCTGCCATGCGTCATCGCTTTCGCAGTGGCAATCGACGCGCGCAGTTCCGTCGGATGATGCGCATAATCCAGATAAACCGGTACGCCGTTCGGTTCTGCGATCTGCTCCATTCTTCGTCCGGCGCCGGTGAAAGCAGCCAACGCCTGTGCAGAAGTGGCAAACGGCACACCGCTTTCCTGCGCCACAGCAAGCGCGGCAAGCGCATTGCGAACGTGGTGCGCTCCGGGTACCCGCAGGCGCACCGTGCCGAGCATGGTTTTCTGCCGGTAAACGGCAAAGGTCGCAAATCCCTCGTGCAGACGGAGCTCTTGTGCGGTATAATCCGCGTCCGTACAGTCGGAAAACGTCACAAGCGTTCCGGTATAGCCGCATAACGCGTTTGCGAGATGCATATCCGGCTGATAAGCCACCACCATCTGCGCCTTTTGCGCGTAAGCGGCAAAAGAAGCTTCGATCTGCGCGTAGGAATGGAAATAATCCACATGATCCATATCAATATTCAGCAGTACCGCAACCGTCGGATAAAAAGACAAAAACGAATCCCGATATTCACAAGCCTCAAACAAAAACGGTTCTGTGTGTGCGTCGTTTCCCTGCGCATCCGCTCCGATTTGCCATGCACCGTCCTGCCCTGCCATCGGTGCGCCGCCGGCAACCGCCGGATGCAGTCCCGCCGCATTGAAGATCGCGGTCAGCATTGCGGTCGTCGTACTTTTCCCGTGCATTCCCGCAACCCCGATCCGCGACCGGTAAGCACACATCAGCGCACCTAAAAATTCCGCGCGGGAATAACAGGGGATTCCGGCTTTGCGCGCCGCGCAGAGCTGAGGATGATCCTCTGAAATCGCGGCAGTGTATACGACCGCTTCCGTTTGCGCGATTGGAAACACCGCGTCCTCCGCATCCACCGGAATACCGAGTTCACGCAGTTTCCGCACCACCGCGCTGTCCGTATCCCGATCACTGCCGCGGATTTTTTTCCCCTCCGCCTGCGCCAGCACTGCCAGTGCGGACATATTCACGCCGCCGATCCCCAAAAAATAGTATCGTTGATATTGCATCGGTTCCGTCTGTTTATCATCTGTCATAATCAACCGTGCCTTTCTGTCTGCACCCGCTTTGTGTTCTACACGAAAATGTATATTCTTCCATAAAGCGGGGCATTGTATTCATGTTTTGTACATGATCCGGCTAAAATTGCCGGATTTATGAATATTTTGCGAGAAAAACTGAGGAATATTCAAAAAAAGTTTTTGTTTTCCAATGCATAATCTTCATAATTCCCCAGTATAATAAAACTAAGTTCTCTGCAACTACACAATGTAACACAATGGAGGAAAAAACAATGGAAATCACAGATATCAAAGTCCGCAAATTATTTCACGACGAGAGTCCCATGAAAGCCATCGTATCCGTCACGTTCGACAATCAGCTGGCAGTGCACGACATTAAAGTGATCTATGCACGGGACAAGTTCTTCATTGTCATGCCCAGCCGGAAGAATCCGGACGGAACTTATCGGGATATTGTACACCCGATCAACGCGCAGTTCCGCGCAACCTTGGAGGAACAGATCCTTGCGGAATATGACGCGGCACTTGCAAGAGAAGCGGAAGAAGCGCTGCAACAGCCGGAGCCGGAAAGCGCCGCGCTGTAAATTTTGCGGGAAATACGAGAGGAGAGAGGAATCTCTCCTCTCTTTGTTCTTTCTCCCGCCTGCCGACTTTCGCTTCCGTTTTCAGCATATGCCGGTTTCCTCCTTTTTGACCGTATATACATATGCATTCCCCATTTTTCCTGTGCGTGCTACCATACCGGTTTCATACAGCACCCCCAGTGCCGCGGTGGCAACCGCGCGGGCACATCCTGTGCTTTTCGCGTAATCCGCTGAAGTAAACGGTTGCGCCGGAAGCGGCGGTAAAAGCGATACAAGCTCTTTGGCGCAATGAATCCGCACCTCGGACAAGATCTTGGTCGGCACGCGATCCATTCGCTTTGCACCGCGCTTCTGTCTGCCGTCCGCGCCGCCCATTCGTTTATAATCTTCCGTTTCCACCAGCAAAAACCGAAAATGCAGATGCGGATGCGTCAGATACCGCCGGATGGCGTACAACTCCAAAAATACGTCCTGTATACCGCGCTTGCGCGGCACCACGCGGCGGGAAACAATCTCTCCACTATGCGCGTCCACCCAGTTGACATAAGCGCGCGCGATCACCGGATGCACAACCGTAACGTCATATTCCGGCAAAAACGCGTCCAGCTTATCACAAAGCCGCGCAAACTGCCGTGTTTGGATCTCATAAACTTGTCCGGCTTGGAACACATCCGCAATAAAGCGTCCGAGCGGGATCTCATAGCAGGTAGAATCGTTTGTAATATGCCGTTTGAGCATAGCATGCAGGGTGTGTTCTGTATAAGTACCGATGCTGCGTTCCATGTGCGTGCTCCTTTTTTACTTGACTTTTCGTTCCGTTTCTGTTACAATAGCAAAAGAAAGACGGATTTGGAAGGGAGGGATTCTGATGTTTTTGGCAATCGACCGAATCGAGGGAATTTACTATGTCTGCTATGATGACGATGAGCAGGAATATCTGCTGACCAAAGCCGACATCGGCTTTGATGTAAAGCCATCCGATATTCTGACCGCAGAGCTGAAAAACGGTAATGTGGTCGTCACCGGACGGGATGATGCGGAACGGGACCGCCGTCTGGAAGAAGTCCGTGCCCTGCAGGAACGCATCCGCAAGCGGCAACAAAACCGCTGAGAGGTTGTGGATGGGGAAAGGGAGCCTTTTTACAAAAAGGCTCCCTTTTTCTGTATCGCCTTACGGCGCGGCGTTTTCTTCCAGCATTTCGCCGGTTTGTACGTCAAACAATGTCGTGGAAAAAGCGGGAAGGGAGACGATACGGGTAAGCCCGTTTCGAAACCGTATCCTATGCGCGCCATCTGCATAAGTACACACCGCAAGCAATCCCGCGCCTGCCAGCACCGTACTGCCATCGGTGAGATACCGATGAACCCCGGCTTTTGCAAAAATGGGCGTCAGCAGAGCTTCTGCGCAAACGGGAGCGGCAAAATACACCCGATTGCCTTTTTGCGCCGCCGCGATCAGATCCGTTCCGGCATAAACGGCAATCGGTTCGGCTTCTGCATCGGCAACGGCAAACATCGGAGCAACGTCCGCACCGACCGGATAGGTTTTCCCTCCATAACCGGCTTTGGCGGTCACCGCAGATTGCTTTGCGCAACGCATTACCCGCATGCCGACGCTTTCGGAAATCCGCGCGTCGCAAAGCGCCGATTGATCGCAGAAGCCCGTTGCGTAGAAAAAGAGTACCGTATGGTCTTTGCACAAGGTGTGGATCGTGGAAAGTTGTTCGTCAGAGAGCGCGTAAGCGTTTGGAAACAGCACACATCGGTAACGGGACAATTCGGCTTTGGGCAGATCGGACAAATAAACGGCGTCATATGCCGCCCCCGTGCGCGCCACTGCCTCTAAAAACATATATTCCGGATCAGTAAGTTTTGCACGGTAGAAAAAGCTGTCGGTATCATACACGATCAGCACATCTGCCGCGGGGGAATACGGCTTTGCAAAATACGGGGTAACCAACTCTTTTTGCCGTGCAATCTCCGCCATCAGTGCGGGATTTTCCCACCATCCATGCTTACGGTATAAACTACCCGCCGTGCTGTTCTCACTGCCCGGCGCGACCAGCGACGGAATGATCCGATGATCGTAATACCAAAATCCCATGCCCGCAAGGAGCGGTTGCAGGGTATTACGGCGTAGCAATGCCACCGTTTGCGGCAATTTGGCAGGATCACCGCCGATAAACGCTTCCGTTCCCTCCGGATGCTGATCCATTTCCGTCAGCCACAAAATCCCGTTTAAGCGGCAGGATTCCAACAATCCGCGCGAGAGTGCCACGCCTTCCACTTTCCGATTCTCCATGTAAGGAAGCGGTCCGCACAGAAAATCCACCGTACCGCGTGCAGCAAGTAACTTCTGCGGATACAGATGCCCGACAATCGGCGCACTTTCCTTACAAAGTCCGGTGTAATAGCCATAAAAGCATCCGGCAAGAACCTTGGGGAGTTCTTCTTTGACAATGCGGCAAAAATGCAGGATTGCGCGCGGTGCGCACAGTTGCAGGCAACGCTGGGAATCTATCGTGGGTTGGGAGTTTCTCGGATCGCGGAACGCACCGTCGTCTGCCGGTTGCCAAGTCTGCGGCAAGAACCGCGCCGTTTCAAAAGTCACAGTTTCATCGTGCCACGCACGGCGCAACGCTTCAACGGTACCGTAAGTTTCTTGCAGATACCGCACAAAGCGCGCCTGCATGGCTTCTCCGCAATCCGTTCCCCACTGATGCCATTCCCCATAGCCGCCGCAGGCGATCTGAATGCCGATGAGCGCGTTTCCCTCCGGGGTATCAGCGATCGCGCGGCAAAACGCGCGGAGTTTCTCACCTGCTTCAGCAAGCCATACCTCAGAAGCAAGGCTCACACGCATATGATGACTGAAATCATCCCGAATGAGACGGTCGGATTCCCCGTCGTCGATCCCGTCGCGGTCGGTACCGTCCGCTTCACGGTAGCGTACCAATTCCGACGGATGATCGCGCAACCAAAAGTAAGGAGGATTGACGTGCAACCGTAAAAGCACCCCCGCTTCGGGGTTGGCATCAAGTACGCCGGCAACTTCCGAAATCAAAGCGTCTGCATCAAACGGGGTGTGTTTGTGCCAACCCAATCTAAGTTCCGTATCCGCACAAACAAATCCGATACCCGCACACGCAAACGCGCGGATATTTCGCTGTGCCTGCGCGGAAGTGCTGGCAGAAGCGGGAATATCGCTGAGCCCATATAAGATTGGAAGTCCTGTAAATTGCATTTTGTTCCTCCGTGCCGGTTTCGGCACCACAATCAAATTCAAAAATCCGAAGAACGTGTGCCAGCAGATGATACCCGTTCGGTCTGCCGATACAGTGCGAGGCAACGCGCCGCGTCCTCTGCACGAATACCGGCGGCACGGTAAATCTCCCCCTGCGGCATGGTTTCCACAAAGCTGTTGTCAATCGCAAGCAGATCCCATGTGCAATCGCAGAGCAATCCCGCCTGTTTCAGATGATCGTAAAAACGCATCCCCGCGCCGCCAAGACGGATCCCCTCCTCCAAAAACAACAAATGCTTTGCCGCGCAGACGGCTTCCGTCAACTCCGGCGGCAACGGTTGGGATTGGCGCAGATCGGTGAGTAGCACCACACCGCAGGAAATGCCCTGCGCCAAAAGCAGTTCTTTTGCCCGCAAAGCTTCCGCTACGATCCGTCCATAAGTCACAATCAGATACGGTGCGCCTTGGCGCGCGTTTTCGTCCAGACGCGGTGCGAGCAGTGCCGCGCCGGAAGCGCCGGCAGCATTTGTGTAAAACGCGTGGACGATCGCTTCCGATTCCTGCGCATGCGCATAGCGGATCGCGCAGGGCGCGTCGGCGGAAAGCGCCGTGCGCAGTGCCGCGTCTAACGCGGCATAGGTTACAGGCGCGTACAGCGACACGCCGGGGATCCCCAAAATCAAAGAAACGTCAAAAATCCCATGATGCGTCGCGCCGTCATGCAGATTCAATCCGGCACGGTCGAGTACGACCGTTACCGGCAACTTTTGGAGTGCCACATCATGTAAAAGCTGATCGTAGGCGCGCTGAAAAAACGTGGAATACACAGCAAATACCGGACGCATGCCCGCCGCGGCAAGTCCCGCGCAAAACGTCATGGCATGCTCCTCCGCGATCCCCACGTCATAATACCGCTGTGGATGCGCCGCGCAGAACGGCGATAATCCCGTTCCTTCCCCCATTGCCGCCGTCACCGCACAAATGGCGGGATTCTCCCGCGCCATATCGGTCAGCGTTTGCCCGAAACGCGTGGAAAAGGTTTTTGTCAAAACCGCTTCCCCGGCAGGCGGGATTCCGTGATAGGTATTGGGCGCTTCCATAGCGGGCGCATAACCGCACCCTTTTTGGGTGCGCACATGGATTACCGTTGTTTGCCCCGTATGTTTGGCTTCTTCGATCAACCGTTTCAACTGTGCATAATCGCTTCCGTCCGCAGGTCCGAGATAGAAAATGCCCATTTCCTCAAAATAGTTACTGCGGTAAAGCAGATTTTTCACCGCCTGCTTGACTGCACGCAAAGCGTAAAACAGCGGTTTTCCGAGAAGCGGAATCCGTTCCACCACGCTTTTGGTCGCGTTTTTGGTACGCAGATAGCCCCGGCTTGCGCGGAGCTTGGCAAGGTGCAACGCATAGCGCCCGATATTTCGGGAGATCGACATTTCGTTTTCATTCAGAATCAGGATCAGATGCGATTTCTTGGGACAGTTGTTCAATGCCTCATGAATCATACCGCCGGTAAACGCACCGTCTCCGATGACGCAGACCGTGTAGTGTGCTTCCCCTTTTAACGCATCTGCGGCAGCAAAACCGAGCGCGGCGGAAAGGGAGGTGGAACTGTGCCCTGCGCCGAAAGCGTCGTAAGGGCTTTCCGAACGCTTGGTAAAACCGGAAAGTCCCTCTCCTGTGCGCAAGGTGTCGAACGCGTCTTTTCTGCCGCTTAAGATCTTATGCACATAACTTTGATGCCCCACATCAAAAATCAGCCGGTCGTTTGGCAGATCCAGACACTTATGCAGCGCCAGCGTCAATTCCACCACGCCGAGATTGGATGCCAAATGCCCGCCGGTCTTTTGCACATGTTCGATCAAAAACGCCCGCAATTCCTTTGCAAGCTCCGGCATAACCGCGTCGGGAAGTGCGCGGAAATCCGCCTCGGTGTGCAAAGAATCCAAAATCGGATAGCTCATGACAATGCGCCCGCGGAAAGCTCCGCACAGGCGGAAAGGATCGCATATTTGCCGCTTTCATAGGTCAGTCCGCCCTGGAAATAAGCCGCATACGGCGGGCGGAGGGGTCCGTCCGCGGAAAGCCCGATCGACGAGCCCTGCGTAAAAGCACCCGCCGCCATAATGACTTCATCGGTATATCCCGGCATTGCCCACGGCTCCGGCGTCACATAAGAATCGACGGGAGACGCATACTGGATACCGCGGCAGAACGCGCACAATCCTTCGGGCGTTCCGAATTTCACCATTTGGATGATGTCATGCCGCACATCCGAATAGCGCGGTTCCACTTCATACCCCAGTTTTTCCAAAAGATATGCCGCGAGATGCGCGGTTTTCAAAGCCTGCGCCACTGTGTGCGGCGCATAGAAAAACCCTTTGTACATAGACTTATTCAAGCCAAGCGTCGCACCGCATTCCAGTCCGATGCCGGGGCAGGTGAACCGATAGCTTGCCAGTTCCACCGCGCGGGCGCTTCCCGCAAGATAGGCGCCAGTCTCCGCCATGCCGCCGCCGGGATTTTTGATCAGCGAACCGACAAACAGGTCGGCGCGCGGTTCTTCGATCTCCGTGAATTCCCCATAGCAGTTGTCCACCACCACAAATGCGTTGCTGTGCGCATGCGCAAAATCGATCATCCGGTTTAATTCCGCGACCGACAGGGTTTTGCGCGTCTGATACCCTTTGGAACGCTGTAAAAATACCACTTTCACGTTCGGATCGGCAAGCAGACGTGCAAATTCTTCCTCACTTGTCCCATCCAAAAGGTTGCACTCCCGATAAGTCACGCCGAAATCCGCAAGCGAGCCGTTTCCGCTTTTCCCGGTGATACCGATCACCTCATCCAAGGTATCGTACGGCTTGCCGGTTGCGGCAAGCAACACGTCGCCCGGACGCAACAATCCATACAGGGCAATAGCAAGCGCCTGCGTCCCATTTACGATCTGATGACGGACAAACGCGCTTTCCGCACCGAATACCCGCGCGTAAATGCGATCCAGCGTTTCTCTGCCTTTATCGTCATAACCATAGCCGGAAGAAGCGGCGAACATCGCGTCGCTCACCCGCTCATCCTTAAATGCCTGCAACACTTTCTGTGTATTCTGGTATGCAATCCTGTCAATTTGCGCAAACTGCGCCGCCATTTCCTGCTCTCCCTGTAAGGCAAGCGTCTGCAATGCTTCCAGATTCATCAATTCAGCGCTCCGTTTCTTTCACGGCATAGGCAAGCAACAACGCTTTCACTGCCTCAAGGTCGGTGCTGTCCAGCATCTGTGCCGGCGTATGCGGATTTTTCACCGGTACGCCAACCACGCCGACCGTCGCTTCTGCACTTCTCAGCTGCACATTCTGCGCCTGGGTTTCTCCGGCATCCGCCACATACAGCCGATACGGAAGCTTCTCCGTCTCTGCCACGGCACACAGTGCATCACACAATGCCGCGTCTGACAGGAAACTCCCCGCTTTGCGCACGATCAGCGCACCATCCGACAGATCTGCCGCGTCGGGTGCGCCGCAAGAAGCGTTGATGCTCTCCACGCAAAGCACCGTCCCATTTTTCACCGGCAAAACCGCGGCGCCACGCCCCTGCATCTGTTTCTGCACGGTGAAATAGAAATACACGTCTCTCGCGGGGGCAGAAAGCTCCTTTGCCACTGCCCAAAGCAATACGCATCCCACCCGTGCGTCGAGCGGATAGCCGAGATACCGGCTGCCGCCGAGTTTTTTCAGAAACGGCACAAATCCCACGCCGTCTCCGATCCGGATCCGCCGCAATGCCGCCGCTTTGCTCTTTGCGCCGATGTCCAGCACCGTCTGCGCAAGCTTCGTCGCACCGGCGTCGGTCGGCGTCAGTACGCCCTGTACCCCACTCTGCGTCGTCATCTGTGCATAAGCCGCACCGGAAAAGGTCGGTGCGCCGAGCGGCGCTACCGCAACGTTCCCGTTTGCATAAATATCCGTGACCGTCATGCCGTCTTCATCCATCGCGGCACAAAAGGCAAGCGGGGGAAGGGTGCGATCCTTTCCGTACTTTACGGCGATCAGGTTGCCCATGGCGTCCGGATAGACTTCCTCACAAAACGGTTTCATTTCCTGTGCAATCTTCGCACAAAGCGTTCCCTCCTTGCCGGGAATCGCCCGATCCTGTATCCAAGCGCGCAACTGCGTTTTCATTTTTTAATCCTCCTGATGCTTTGAATCATTTGCCGTATCATAATCCGGCAGGGTTTCAATCAGTGCAAGTACCAGATCGCGCATCGCGGTTAAATCGCGGTGATCCAGTACATTTGCCGCGCTGTGCAGATACCGGCTCGGCGCGGACAGCGCCGCCACCTGCACGCCGTTCTGACTTCTCTGAATATGCGCGGCGTCATTGCCGCCTGAAACATAGCGTTTATACTGGCAGGGAATGTCCCGTGCCTTTGCCGTATCCATCAAAAAATGTACCCATGCTTCCGGATAAACCGTGGAGCGATCGGCAAGCGACAACACCCCGCCTTCCCCTTGCACGGCAACCTTTTTTTCACTTGGAACCCCGTACAGATCTGCCACCGCCGTGGTTTCCAGAATCACGGCATACTCCGGCTTCAGTCGGTTGGCGGCGACTTTCGCACCGGACAATCCCACTTCTTCCCGCACTGTAAAAGCAAAGCAGATCGGGAAATCCGGACGCTTTCCGCTTTGGTGCAAAGCTTGCAGGACTTCGCAGAGGATCGCGCATCCCGCGCGGTCATCCAATGCTTTGCAGGCGATCTTGGTATCGCCGAGAAAAAGCAACCGGGAATCAAAGGTGCCGAACGTACCGACCGGAGCAAGCGCAAGCGCTTCTTTTTCCGTTTTCGCACCGACATCCAGATATAACGCAGGGATCTCGCAAACTGTTTCGCGTTCTTCTTTTTCCTGCAAGTGGATCGGCTTTTCCAGAATCACGCCGTCCCGCATACCGTCCGGCGCCAAAAGCCGTACTCGTTTGCCGCACAACACGCGGGCGTCAATGCCGCCCACTTCGTCCACGCGCAGTAGTCCTTCGTCTGTCGCGGCAGTGACCATGATCCCCACTTCATCCATGTGTGCGCTCAGCATCAGTTTCACGCGTGAAGGCGCAACGGAATCCGCGTTTTTCCCATAGTATACAAGCAAATTTCCCAGCGCGTCCGTCTCCATCGCGTCGCAGAAAGGCTTCACCCACGCCGAAAGAATTGCCCGCACCTCCTCCTCGCATCCGGAAGGTCCGAATGCCTCGGACAAAGTCTGCAACAATTCCAGATTCAACGGTTCTCCCATGCCGTCATGCCTCCTTCCAACATTTCCGTAAGCAGTCTGAGCGCGGCTTTGGCGTCAGAGAGTGCCGCCGTCTCCACCGGCGTATGCATATTGAAGATCGGTACGCCGATGAGCGCACAGGGAATCCCCTCCTGCCCCAGCCCGATCCGATCCGCGTCCGTACCGGTCCGGTTTGGCCATGCCACCGTCTGATACGGGATCTTTTTGGCTTGTGCCGTGCGGATGAGCACGTCGGTTAAGGCACGGTCGGTCACCGCCGAATACGCAACGGTCACGCCGGCAAAACGCACGGTAGTCTCCGCTTTCGGCGTACCGGGCATCCGTGCAAATTCCACATCCATGGCAATCGCCGCGTCGGGATGAAGCGCAGTCACCGCGCACTGTGCGCCGATGCTGCCGACTTCCTCTCTTGCCGCAAGGCACACACAAACATCCCAACCGTGCGCCAACCGTGCGGTTGCGGCGGCATACAGCGCAATGGCGGCGCAGATCTTATCATCCAATCCTTTGGAACAGATACAATCGTTTGCAAGCGTCGTGACTTTCGGCAAAAATCCAACCATATCCCCGACGGAAAGAATCTGCGACAAAGTTTGCAGATCATATCCCGTGTCGATCAACAGATCCTTCACCGCAACCGGCTTCGCCGTTTCACCCGCGGTTTGCAAATGCGGCGGCGTGGACGCTACCACCCCGTGAATTTCCTGTTTGCCGTACAGAATGACCTCGCTTGCCGGTAAAGGCTTCGCATCCACGCCGCCCACCGCGCTCACCCGGACAAATCCGCCCGGCAAAAGTTCTTTCACCATCAGACCGATCTCGTCAAAATGCGCGTCAAGTAAAAGCAGCTTTGCGCCCGGCGTTTTGCTTTTCCGCACATAAAAATGGTTGCCCGCCGCATCATGATACTGACTGGTAAACGCCTGCTCCACCTTAGGGATCAGCGCCGGCGGCGTATTTTTTTCCTGCCCCGAAATACTCGCTTGCGCAAGCAGGGCATAGAGTTGTTCCTCAAACGGACTCATTGATACACTTCCTCCCTTTTTCCGGGATCTTCCCGATCCTGCTTTGTAAATATAAATACACTGAAAATGTTAGGATTTCCACGCCTGCACCGTCTCCTTGAACTTTCTGCCGCGCGCTTCAAAATTTGCAAACGCGTCAAAACTCGCGCAAGCGGGGGAAAGCAAAACGGTTTGCCCGCTTTGCGCAACGGCGCGCGCTTTTTCCATCGCGGCGACAAGATTCTGACAGCGATAGACCGGAATTTGTTTTGTGCAAAACGCCGCGTCGGATGCAAGCGTCTGCGCAATGCGTTCTTCCGTTGCGCCGAACAAAATGACCGCCGCCGCGTTTTCGGCAAGCGGTTTGCACAGCGGTGCAAACGAAAGCTGCTTATCATATCCGCCAAGCAGTACCACCAGTTTGCCCGACGCATCGGACAGGGCGGTAAGCGCCGCCGCGGTGCGCGTCGGGGTGGAATCGATCGAACTGTTGATATACCGGACGCCGTCTACGGTTGCCACAACTTCCAGCCGATGCTCTACCCCTGTAAAATCGCATACTGCCCGGCGCACATTCTGCGGGGTGACCAGTTCCGCGCACGCACAGTATGCCGCCATACAGTTTTGGCGGTTATGAACGCCCGGCAAATGAAATTCCTTAGAAAAATCCAGAATCTCATTCCCGTGATCGTACATTTTGTCCCCTATAAGGTATACATCCGCCGATGTGTCCTGCAAAGAGAAGGTCTTCACTCTCGCGCCGCGCGGGACTGCCTGCGCCATCTGCATCACCCGTGCATCGTCGGCGTTCAGCACTGCCGTCTGACAAGGCGTATGAGAAAGAATGTTGCGTTTTGCCAAAGCATATTCCGCAAAAGTCCGGTGATAATCCAAATGATTTTCCGAGAGATTCGTCACCACCGCGATCTGCGGAGAACGCCGCATCGTCATCAGCTGAAAGCTGGAAAGTTCCACCACGGCAAGATCCGTCGGCGTCATCTGTCCCACCTGCGGCAAAAGCGGCGCGCCGATATTGCCGCCCAGATAAACGCGCTTGCCCGCGGCAGTCAACAATCGCGTAAGCAATGTGGTAGTGGTGGTTTTTCCGTCACTGCCGGTCACGCCGAAAATCGGACACGGGCAAAGATCAAAGAACAGCTCCATCTCGGAGGTCAGCACCGCGCCCTGTGCTTGTGCGCGCAAAATTTCCGGACGATCGGGACGAAGTCCGGGAGAACGGAACAAATAATCCGCGCGCAAATCGGAAAGATACGATTTACCGAGGAAATATCGAATACCGGCGGCATCCCACCGCGCAGTCAGCGCGGCAAACGCCTCCGGCGGTTTTTGATCGCGCACGGTGACATACGCACCGTGCCGTGCCAAAAAGTCGATGAGCGGCAGATTGGAAATCCCCGCGCCGAGAACCGTCACCTGTCGATGAAAAAAATCAGAAAGCCGGAGCATAAGCACAACCCCTTTCCTGAAAAACGGGGTTGCCGCGTTTTTTCGCCGGAACCGAAATTCCGATCTTCCAAACGCAACAACCCCGGCATGAACCTGTAAAACCGAGTCTGTAAGCCGGGTTCTGTCGTGTGCCGCCATCTATCTTGTCCGTATGTTACCACACGGCTCTGTGCCACCCGCGGGCTGCTGCCGGGCAGACAGATCTCCGAAAGGAGATACCCGCATACGGTGTTGCTTCGGATAGGGTTTACATTTGCGCTGTGTTACCACAGATCGCCGGTGAGCTTTTACCTCGCCTTTCCATCCTTACCGCGCAAAGCGCGGCGGTTTATTTCTGTTGCACTTTCCCGAGGGTTACCCCTGGCGGACGTTATCCGTTATCCTGCCCTGTGAAGCCCGGACTTTCCTCACGGTAAGACCTTTCGGCATGATACCGCGCGGCAGCATAACTCGGTTTGCTACTATTATATCTTATTTTCACTTTGCTGTCAAGGGATTTCCGAAAGATTTCTCCCGTTTGGTCGCACGTTTCGGCAAAAGAAACGAAAAACAGGAAACAAACCGCAAAACGCGTCAGTTTCCTGTTATTTTCTGAGTTTAAGCGCCCGCAATCTCTCCCACATCCCGCAGAATATAGGTGGGGCGATACGGGAACATCCCGACCGTTTCGGGACTGCTGACGCCGGTCAGCACCAGCACCGTGTCCAATTCGCTCTCAATGCCCGCAACAATATCCGTGTCCATGCGGTCACCGATAATCGCCGCTTCCTCTCTGCGGCAATCAAACCGCTTCAGCGCGTGGCGCATCATCAGAGGATTCGGCTTGCCGATGTAATAGGCTTTCTTGCCGGTGGTCATTTCAATCGGAGAAACCAAGGCACGGCAGGCAGGAATGATCCCCTGCTCGGAGGGACCGGTCAAGTCGGAATTGGTTCCGATGAGCTTCGCCCCATTCTGAATCAGTCGCACCGCCCGTTCGATCTTTTCATAGTTTAAGGACCGCGTTTCTCCGAACACCACATAGTCCGGATTGCAGTCGTTCATACTGATCCCCGCCTCATACAACGCATTGACCAAGCCCGGTTCTCCGATGACATAGGCAGAGCCGCCCGGACACTGCTGTTTCAGAAAGGATGCGGTGGCAAGCGCACTGGTATAGAAATGATCTTCGCTGACGCTCAGCCCCATACGGGCAAGCTTCTGTGCAAGCTCCCGCGGGGAACGCTCGGAGCTGTTGGTTAAAAACAAAAACTGTTTCTGCTCGGCAAAAAGCCAATCCACAAATTCCTTGACGTGCGGAATGAGACGGTTGCCGTGATAGATCACGCCGTCCATATCGCAGATAAACGCCTTTTTCTTCCGAAGGACATCCAGATTCTGCTCCGTTGCCCGTTCAATCTTTTGTTCTGTATTCTGTTCCATTCCTGTCCTGCTTTCTATACTTTCTTTTCTGTCTCTATCCTAACATATTCCGAACCGTTTGTAAACCCATCTTACAAGAATTTTACATAAAAAAACAGAAAAAGAGAAGAAACGTCCGGAAAAATCTCCTTTTTCCGGAGTTTTCCGAACGTTCTCCATCCGCTTTGCCGATGGTACAGTTCTCCGTTTAATCCTCGTAAATCGGGAACTGCTTGCACAGTGCGGTGACTTCCTCCGAAACACGGGCGCGGTTTCCCTCGAAATCCGTGGCAATATCGCGCATCCATCCCGCAATCTTATGCATTTCCGGTTCCTTGAATCCGCGGGAAGTGACTGCCGGCGTCCCGACACGAATGCCGCTTGTAACAAACGGCTTTTCCGGATCGTTCGGGATTGCATTTTTGTTGACGGTGATATGGACTTCATCCAGCCAGGTTTCAAAAGCTTTTCCTGTGATGTGGAACGGGCGCAGATCCAGCAGCATCAGGTGATTGTCCGTTCCGCCGGATACCAGATCAAATCCAGCTTCCAAAAGCGCTTGCGCAAGCGTGGACGCGTTTTTCTCAATCTGAAGCTGGTAGGCTTTGAATTCGTCCGTCAGCGCTTCTCCGAGCGCAACCGCTTTCGCGGCGATAATATGCATGAGCGGTCCGCCCTGCGTACCGGGGAATACCGCCTTGTCGATCTGCTTCGCGAACTGCTCCTTGCACAGGATCATCCCGCCGCGCGGTCCGCGCAGGGTTTTATGCGTGGTCGTGGTAACCACATCCGCGTAAGAAACCGGATTCGGATGCAGTCCTGCGGCAACCAGTCCCGCAATATGCGCCATATCCACCATAAAATATGCGCCGACTTCATCCGCAATCTCCCTTATCCGTGCAAAATCAATCTTCCGCGCATAAGCGCTTGCACCGGCAAGGATCATTTTCGGCTTACATTCCAGCGCAAGCGCGCGCATCTTATCATAATCCAACTGTTGCGTATCATCCTCAACGCCATAGGGCACGATATGAAAATAAGTTCCCGAAATATTCACAGGAGAGCCGTGGGAAAGATGACCGCCGTGCGCAAGGCTCATACTCATTACGGTATCTCCGGGTTTAAGCAGAGCAAAAAATACCGCCAGATTGGCATTTGCGCCGCTGTGCGGCTGCACGTTGGCATGCTCGGCACCAAACAGCTTTTTCGCGCGTTCCCGCGCGATATTCTCCACAATGTCCACATACTGGCATCCGCCGTAATAGCGCTTGCCGGGATAACCCTCGGCATATTTGTTGGTCAGCACCGATCCCGCGGCAAGCAATACTGCGTGAGAAACGATATTCTCCGACGCAATCAGTTCGATGTTGCCCTGCTGACGGCAAAGCTCCAGTTTGCAGGCATCCGCCACTTCCTTGTCGTACGCCGCAAGCATTTCCAGTTCTTTCATAGCAGTTCTCCTTTTCTTTTTTGTTGATTTTCCGATAAGATTGTTTCAGTATACCATACTTTTTCCGAAAATGCAATTCCTTTTTTCCGCTTTTACCGGAAAAGCGGAAAACCCCTCCGAAAAAAAGGGTTGCATTTCAAGCGTCTTTGTGCTATACTGTATAGTAAAAATGCGAAATGACGCGGCACTTTGTCCGCTGCGCTTTCCGCTTTCGCACTGAAAGACAACAGGAGGTCTTGCCATGGAAGTTTCCCATCAGCTGGATCAATGCATCCATTCTGTCACCGCACAGCTTGCGGAAATCAGCGCCGCGCACCTCTGCGACTCCATCAACCGTCCCGGATTGAAGAAACAGGTGGCGCAGTTGATCTCCCTTTTGCGCAGCGCCATGTATCCGCAGATCTTCGGCTGTGCCGTTCACGATCCCGCCATGTTGCCGACCGTAATCCGCAGTGATCTGCAACGCGCGGCAATCTTACTGCACGAAATTCTGAGCGCCATTCTGCCCAAAGCGAACACCGCGGAAGTCAGCCGCATCACCTGTGATTTCATCGGAAGCGTGGCAGAAATCACCCGAACGCTGGAAACCGATGTGCGCGCCGCCTACGACGGCGATCCTGCCGCGCGTTCGGAGGAAGAAATCATGTTGGCATATCCGGCGTTTGAAGCCATCAGCATCTATCGGCTTGCACACCGGCTTTACGAACTGAACGTAACGCTCCTCGCGCGCATGATGACCGAATACGCGCATCAGATTACCGGCATCGACATTCATCCGGGCGCGACCATCGGCAACTATTTTTTCATTGATCACGGCACCGGAGTCGTCATCGGAGAAACCTGCACCATCGGCGACCATGTGAAGCTTTATCAGGGCGTCACGCTTGGCGCAAAAAGTTTTGAAGTGGATGAAAACGGCAACCCGGTCAAAGGAATCAAGCGACATCCCGACATCGGCAACCATGTGGTGATTTACGCGGGCGCGACGATCCTCGGCGGCAACACCGTCATCGGCGATCACTGCGTCATCGGCGGCAATGTCTGGCTGATGCATTCCGTCCCTGCCGGAGAACGCGTGTATTATACCAACGAAAGCAAGCAAAGCTGACGCCCTTACCGTTCAAATAACTATAAATAAAAAGGAACAGCGGCGCGGGCAGTTCCCGCGCCGGAAAGGAATCGTTATGACCATTTCCCAAATGCAGGAGGAGATCCTGCGCTTAAAAAAGGAGCGGGATTTCTGCATTCTCGCACACGCCTATCAGAGCCACGCCGTCTGGGAAGTCGCGGATTATATCGGAGACTCTTTCGGACTGAGCGAACAGGCGGCGAAAGCCTCCCACCAGAATGTCCTGATGTGCGGCGTGCGTTTTATGGCAGAAACCGCAAAGATCCTTTCTCCGGACAAGCATGTATTCCTCTCCCATCCGGACGCGGGCTGCCCGATGGCGGAACAAATGACCTTGGCGCGGCTGTGCCAGGAAAAAGAGCGCCATCCCGACTACACCGTCGTCGCGTATATCAATACCACAGCAGCGCTCAAAACGCTGGCGGACGTATGTGTGACCTCCTCCTCCGCGGAGAAAATCGTGCGCCGGATCCCAAACGACAAAATCCTGTTTATTCCCGATCCGAACCTCGGTCACTATGTGGCAAGTAAGGTGCCGGAAAAACAGTTTTTATTTGTGGACGGCGGCTGTCCCATCCACCAGTTTGCAACCGTCGCGCACATAGAGCGCGCGCGGAAAATGCATCCGGAAGCGGAAATCCTGGTGCATCCGGAATGTGCGCCGGAGGTCGTTGCTTTGGCGGATTTTGTCGGCAGCACGACCGGAATTATGGCATATGCGAAAAAAAGCGAAAAGAAAGCGTTCGTCATCGGGACGGAAAATTCCATTGTAGAGCATTTACAGATGGAATGTCCGGACAAACAATTTTATGCGCTGTCAAAGGAATGCGTCTGCAAAAATATGAAACTCACCACGCTTTCCGATGTCTATCACTGCCTGAAGGGCGAGGGCGGCGAAGAAATTTTCTTAGAGGAAGCTACCATGGACGCCGCCGGCAGATGCATTGACGAAATGCTCCGGCTGGGCGAATAAGCCGTCGGGATTTGCAAGCGCCATCCAAAAAATGAAGAAAGGCGGACGCAGTTTGCGTTCCAAAGCAGATGATACAACCTTTTTCTAAAAACACAGAAACGAGAGCACCGGCACAGGACGGCGCGGATTTGTCCGGACAGTCGGGAAACGCAGATTCCGCCATCCGCCCCGGTCGCTACCGCCATTTCAAGGGCGGGGAATACCGGGTGCTTTGCATGGCAAAGCACAGCGAAACGGCAGAGCCGATGGTGGTCTATCAGGCACTGTACGGAGCCAGGGAAATCTGGGTGCGTCCGGCATCCATGTGGCGGGAGATCGTGAAAACGCCAAGCGGCGAGGTTTTACGGTTTACACCGGTGGAGCTTGCGGAAGAATCATGAGACATACGATGATTGCCATGAGCGGCGGCGTGGATTCCAGCGTCGCCGCCTTACTTAGAAAAGAAGCGCAAGATGTCTGCGTAGGCGCGACCATGCGCCTGCGCAGTACGCCGCGCCTTTCCCTTTGCACGGAAAATTCCTGCGGGGGGGAACAGGATATTGCGGATGCAAAAGCCGTTTGTGAACGGTTGAGCATTCCCCACACCGTATATGACTTTTCCGACCGCTTTGAAGCGGCGGTCGTCGCACCGTTTGTCCAGACTTATTTACGCGGGCAAACGCCGAATCCCTGTGTGAACTGTAACCGCAGTCTGAAATTCTCCGCGCTGTTTGAAGAAATGCAAAAAGCCGGTTGCGACACCCTTGCCACCGGACATTACGCGCGGGTGGAATATGACGCCGCGCGCGGACGGTATTTACTGAAACGCGCCATAGACGAATCCAAGGATCAGAGTTATGTTTTATACATGCTCACGCAGGAACAGCTTTCTCATCTGCTCCTGCCGCTGGGCACCTATACAAAGCCGCAGATCCGTGCGCTTGCGGAAAACGCCGGATTTGCGACCGCAAACAAACAGGATAGCCAGGACATCTGTTTCATTCCGGACGGCGACTACGCCGCTTTCATCCGGCGTTATACCGGTCACGACTGCCCTGCCGGCGCGTTTGTCGGAGAAACCGGAGAGCGGCTCGGCACCCATAAAGGCATCATCCACTACACCATCGGACAGCACAAAGGACTGGGGCTTGTCACGCCGGAACCGTTGTATGTGCTGCGGCTTTGTCCGGAAGAAAACACCGTGGTGTTAGGCAAAAGCGAATCGTTGTTTACGCGTACCGTGCTTGCCCAAGACGTCAATCTGATCGCATGTACGTCCTTAAAGGAAAAACGGCGCGTCCAAGCCAAAATCCGTTATCGGCAGGCGGCGCAGGACGCGGACGCATGGCAGGACGATGCAGGCATATTACATGTGTGTTTTGAGGAACCGCAACGCGCCGCAACGCCCGGTCAAGCCGTGGTGCTCTATGAAGAAGATACCGTACTCGGCGGCGGTACAATCTGCGCGTCCGAAAAGGAGTCAGAATGAGCAGAACTTTCGAAATGCCGGTCGCCATTGCGCGAAGCATCTTAAAAAAATACCGCAAACAGATCTTCACGCCGTTCATTACCGCGGTCAAGCGGTATGCTTTGTTAGCACCCGGAGATAAAGTCGCCGTCTGTATTTCCGGCGGCAAGGATTCCATGCTGATGGCGGTGCTGATGAAAGAATTACAGAAGATCAGCGATTTTCCGTTTGATCTGGTCTATCTTGTGATGGATCCGGGGTATCGTCCGGAAAATCGGGCGCAGATCGCGGAAAACGGCAAAAAGCTGGGACTGCCGCTCACATTCTTTGAAACGGATATTTTCTCCGTCGCAGATCAGACGGAAAAAAATCCGTGCTATCTATGTGCGCGGATGCGGCGGGGGTTTCTGTATGCCAAGGCAAAAGAACTGGGATGCAACAAAATTGCATTGGGGCATCATCGCAACGACGTGATCGAGACTACGGTCATGGCGATGTTTTACGGAGCACAGTTACAGGCAATGCCGCCGCGCCTGCGCAGTACCAATTTTCCGGGGATGGAATTGATCCGCCCGCTCTATTGCATTCGGGAGGACGATATTCTCGCGTGGAAACGGTACAATCAACTGGAATTTCTGCAATGCGCCTGCCGTCTGACCGAGCAAGCCGCGCAGGATACCGGCGTCTCCAAACGCAAAGAGGTCAAGGAGCTGATCCGCACCCTCTCGCGGGACAACCCAAATCTGGAAAACAACATTTTCAACAGCATCCACAACGTATGTCTGGATACCTTTGTTTCCTACAAGCAAAACGGAGTATTTCATCCGTTCACCGAACGTTTTGCAAAGGAAATCGGACAAACGCCAAGCGAATCGCAGACAGAAACGATTGGAAAAGCCGAATAAAAGAAAGCACGATTTCCGGTGGGTTCCAAAGAGCTTTTTCTTTGGAACCCGCCTTTTCTATTGACATAATAACATATTTGTGTTATAGTAAATTTGTGTTATAGTGAAAATGAATCTCCCTGACAATCATGAAAAATCAACAAGAGGAATGATTATGGAAACAACAACCACAAAAAAGAACCGATCCATAAAATACGGCGCGGCAATCAAATCATGCACGATTATTTCGCTGATCTTGACGGCGTTGGAAATTTGGACAGCATTCAGTTCTTTCAGAATGAATAATGCAGGTTATGAGTACATGCCGTTTCTGTTCATATCCCTGATCACAATGTCCCTGTCCCTGATAGCGATGTTCCTGTTTGTTTTATACATCTTTCTATTCTACAAAAGGCAAAAAGCAACCGTCCTCTTGCTCATTCTCTTTGGAGCTTTGGCACTCAAAGACATGGGGACAGCGATTATGCGCTTCCTTAACGGGGATTTTACGGGATTCGCTGTTTCTTTGGCACTTTTTGCCTGTCTGTTGCCTGCATGGTTCTCCATTTTAAAAGGAACGCGCCAAAAGCTATGCATTTCCATTGCAATGATTGTGTATTTCCTTTTATCCTTCTCTTATGATCTGCTGAACATCGTATTTTTTATTTTACGCTTAAATTCCGGTTTTACGACATCCTGTTTGGAAACCTGTCTGTTTTGCATTGCGTTGTTCTTATTTGCGCTGAAAAATCCCATTCCACCTGTCGTTTTTTCTTCCAAAGATTCCGCACAGTCGCTGAAACTCTTACAATACCAGCTGGATTGCGGCATCCTTACCGAAGAAGAATATCAAACGCAGAGCGCAAAAATTTTAGACAACCTCCCCTAACCATTACAAAAACGCAAGGGACGCCTTCCAAAAGGCGTCCCTTATCGTTTTCAAACGGGTTCGCAAGGTCATCCGAAATACAAACGCACCCGCTCTGCCGCCTCTGCCACACTTTTTGCGGAAGCAAACGCGCTCAGTCGGAAATACCCTTCTCCCGCACGTCCGAACCCCGCGCCGGGCGTTCCGACGATCTGCAATTTTTCCAGCAGAAGATCGAAAAAGTCCCAGGAAGGCATGTCATGCGGGCAACGGAACCACAGATACGGTGCGCAGACGCCGCCGGTATACGAAAGCCCGTACTGTTTCAGGACAGCGGCGATGGCTTGCGCATTCTGCCGATAATACGCAAGATCTGCGCGGCACTGCGCCATGCCGTCTTTAGAAAGTGCCGCTTCCGCGGCACGCTGAACCACATACGGTACCCCGTTGTATCTGGTTGCCTGCCGACGTTTCCAAAGACGGGATAGGGGCATCCCCTGCACGGTCAGTTCCGCAGGGATCACGGTATATCCGCAGCGCAAACCGGTAAATCCGGCGGATTTGGAGAAAGAATTCACCTCCAACGCGCAAGTCCGTGCATGCGGGATCTCAAAGATACTGTGCGGGAAATCCCCCGTCAGAAACGCGGCGTATGCCGCGTCAAAGATAAGCAGGGAGCCGGTACGACCGGCATAGTCCACCCAAATTTGCAGACGCTTCCGGTCATAGACCGCGCCGGTCGGATTGTTCGGGGAGCAAAGGTAAATCAGGGCGGGCGTCGGCAAAGAATCATCCGGCAGGGGAAGAAAGGCATTTTCTGCGGTTGCAGGCAGGCTGTACACGGTTCTGCCGCACAGGCGGTTTACGTCCGCGTACACCGGATACACCGGATCCTGCACCTGCACCGGTACACGGGCAAACAGCTCCGTCAGATTGCCGAGGTCGCTTTTCGCGCCATCGCTGACGAACACTTCCTCTGCCGAGACAGTCACACCATAAGCGGCATAGGAAGCGGCAATGGCGTTTCGCAGAAAATCATAGCCGCACTCCGGTGCATATCCGCGAAAGGTGTCTGCATCTGCCTGTTCCTCCGTCGCTTGATGCAGAGCGGCAATCACCGCCGGTGCAAGCGGGCGGGTGACATCCCCGATGCCCAGCCGCAGGATCTGCGCCGCGGGATGCGCCAGCCGATAGCGCTCCACCCGCGCGGCAACTTCGGAAAACAGATATTGCTCCGGCAAATCTAAAAAACAGGAATTGACCGGAAGATTCATACCACTTCCTCCTTTCCTTCCGCCGGGACTTCGCAGACGCCTTCATAAACCGTAACCGCTTCCCCGCACAACGTCAATCCGAAATCCCGCCGCACCGTGACCGTCACATCTCCCCCCGGCATTTCTACCGTCACCGGTGTTTCAAAGGGACAATAGCCATAAGCAACCGAAGCCGCCGTCACGGCGCAAGCGCCTGTGCCGCAGGCATAAGTTTCTCCGCTTCCCCGCTCCCACACCCGCATGGTGAGGCGCGTCGGGGAAATCACCCGCACAAATTCCGCATTCACGCGGTCCGGGAAAGCCGGATGTGTTTCAATCTCTCGTCCAAGCACCGCAAGATCCATCTCCGCCGGCGCATCGGCGTAGACCACCGCATGGGGATTTCCGACCGACACCGGCGTGACGCGTATCGGCTGTGTTCCGCAGGATAACCACACCCCCGGCTGGGCGGCATCCGAAAAATCCGGTGCGGAAAGCGTTGTAGGAAGCGCCTTTGGCGTAAACACCGCTTTTCCCATCTCCACCGCAACACTGCGCACCGTTTCCCCCGCAAACTGCAAGGTCAGTCGTTTGATTCCGCTGTTTGTCTCCACCGTCAGCGCCGCGGTATGTACGAAATGGTGCTCGTACAGATACTTCCCCACGCACCGGATGGCGTTTCCGCACATTTCTCCCTCACTGCCGTCCCGATTGAACATCCGCATCCGCGCATCGGCACAGTCGCTGGGGCAGATCACAACCAGTCCGTCTGCGCCGACCGCAGTGTGCCGCGGGGAAAGCAGGCGTGCAAGATAAGCCGGATCTTTCGGCTGCGTATGCATCCCATCCAAAAACAGATAGTCGTTTCCCGCGCCGTGCATTTTGGTAAAAGCGATCTTCATTGCGTTCCTCCGCTTACGTTTTGTGTGGGGGAGATCGTCAGCAAATCCGGCATTCCGTACAGCGCCGGCGGTTTTTTCTGCAAAAAACGTGCGGCGGCAAGCGCTCCTTCCGCAAACAGGGCACGGGAATGCGCGGTATGCGTAAAGGTCAACGTCTGCGTCGGCGTAGAAAAATAGACCGTATGCTCGCCGATGACACTGCCGCGCCGGACGGCATGGATACCGATATCGCCCGCTTCCCGTTTTCCCTGCCCCGTTCGTCCCATCACAATCTGTCCCGCCGCGCGTGCGGCGCGAATGGTCTTTGCCAAGGTCAACGCCGAGCCGGACGGCGCGTCCGCTTTCTGCGCGTGATGCGTTTCCACGATCTCTGCGTCCGCGAAAGGAAACAGCGCCGCACACTGTCCGGCCAATTCGCACAGAAATGCCATGCCCAGCGACAGATTCGCACTGTAAAATACCGGAATCACCGCAGATGCGGCGCGGATGTATGCCTGTTCTTCCTCCGTATGTCCTGTGGTTGCAATCACAACCGGGATTCGGCGTGCGCAAGCATAAGACAATACCGCCGAGGTCGCGGTGGGATGAGAAAAATCCACGATCACATCCGCTTCTGCCGTCACCGCAGAAAGGCACGGCAAGATCCCGTCGGCATCTGCCCGCACATCCACCTGCCCGACCAGCACATCCGTGCTTTCTTCCCGCATAAGATAGGCGCAAAGCTCCCGCCCCATACGTCCGGCGGCTCCATATACCATTATCCGCATACCGGTTTTCCCCCGCAGATCGGCTCCTTGCACGCATCTCCCTCCGGCTTTTGCACCGTGCATTCCGCCGTAAGCAAACCCGCAGCGGCAAGCGCGGCTTTGATGGGGATGGGATTTACTGCGTAATCAAGCGCGTCTACAAACGGACGTAATTCCTCCTGCACCCGCGCCGCACCGCAAAGATCAGAGGAAAAGTACCGGCGGGCGATCTCTGCCGTTTTCCGCGGAAGCAGATTGGACACCACCGAAACGGCACCCGCTCCGCCCAACGTCAACACCGGCAGGATCTGCCGGTCATTTCCCGCGTACAAGGCAAGCGCTCCCCTGCAATGCGCCATCATCTGTCCGCACCAAAATAATTCGCCGCTCGCCTCCTTGATCCCCACAATATTGGGATGCGCGGCAAGCGTCGCGCAGGTTTCTGCCGTAAATGTCACGCCGGTCCGCGCAGGCACATGATACAGAAGCACGGGAAGCGGACATGCGTCCGCTAAGCGCCGATATGCCGCGATCTGTCCCGCCTGTGTCTTGTCACTGTCACAGGGGGACGCCGCAAGGAAGGCGTTTGCACCGGATTTTGCGGCATAGCGGGCGATGCGTAACATCCCCGCAAGATCCCGTCCACCAGCGCCTGCAATCACCGGTACGCGTCCTTGCACGCGAGTGCAGACACATGCAATCACTGCACAGAGTTGTGCGTCGGAAAGGCGCGTTGGCTCTCCGGTACTCCCGCCGACCACAAGTGCGTCAATTCCTTGCGTAAGCTGCCGGACAGTCAGCTCCCGCAAGGTCGGAAAATCCACTTCTCCGTTGGAAAACGGGGTAATCAATGCTGTTGCGATTCCGCGAAAAATCAGCTTTTTCATTTTGCGTCTCCTAAGAATCCAGATATTACCTATTGTATCATGATTTCCTGAAATTGTCAATCGTGTTTTTTGTTTTTCTCCGGATTCCCTTGCAAGTTTTTTCGGGAAAAGACTTGATTTTTCTCAAAGTATCCGATATAATATACCTTGGTAAAAAATTTTATCCGGAAAGGAATGGATTTTAAAATGTTAGTCTCTGCAAAAGAAATGCTTGCCAAAGCAAAAGCCGGCAAATATGCCGTTGGTCAGTTCAACATCAACAATCTGGAATGGACCAAAGCCATTCTGCTCACCGCACAGGAGCTGAATTCTCCTGTCATTCTCGGCGTCTCCGAAGGCGCGGGCAAATATATGTGCGGTTACACCACCGTTGTCGGCATGGTCAGCGCCATGCTGAACGAGCTGGGAATCACCGTACCGGTGGCACTGCACCTCGACCACGGCACCTATGAGGGCGCAAAGAAGTGCATTGCCGCAGGCTTCTCCTCCATCATGTTCGACGGCTCTCATTATCCGATTGCCGAAAACATTGAAAAGACCAAAGAACTGGTTGCCATCTGCAACGAAAAAGGACTTTCGCTGGAAGCGGAAGTCGGTGCGATCGGCGGCGAGGAAGACGGCGTCGTCGGAATGGGCGAATGCGCCGATCCGAACGAGTGCAAAATGATTGCGGATCTCGGCGTGACCATGCTCGCCGCAGGAATCGGCAACATCCACGGCGTCTATCCGGCAAACTGGAAAGGTCTTTCCTTTGAAACGCTTGCCGCTGTTTCCGAAAAAGTCGGCGATAAGATGCCGTTGGTTCTGCACGGCGGCACCGGTATCCCTGCCGATCAGATCAAGAAAGCCATTTCCCTCGGCGTTTCCAAGATCAATGTCAACACCGAATGCCAGCTTGCATTTGCAGCCGCTACCCGAAAGTACATTGAAGAAGGCAAAGACAAGATGGGCAAGGGATTTGATCCCCGCAAGCTGCTTGCGCCCGGCGTGGAAGCCATCAAGGCGACTGTGAAAGAAAAGATGGAACTGTTCGGCTCCATCGGCAAGGCTTAAGATAAAACGATACTGCGCGCGTAAGGTTTCGCGTGAAAAAAGGACGGCGTTTGAAAAGCGCCGCCCTTTTTGTTTTGGAGAGCTTGTGATTCTTTTTTATAAAAAAAGAAAAAGCACTTGACAAGGGAATTTTTCTATGCTATACTGCGGATAAATGATGAATCTGCACAAGAATGCTTGCGTTTTTTATGTTCATTTGAGCGTTTTGTGCAATTTCAAATTCAAAAGTGTAATTTTCGGAGGACCATCATGAACCGTTTTTTTGACGCAGAGCACAATTTCTCCGTAGACGAAGGGCATTTTGCAGAACTTCGGCAACCGCCGCGTTTGCGCTATCGGGAGGATGTGGATTTTCCCGCTTGGAAAGAGGACGTCCGTCAGACGCTCCTCCGCTTGCTTGGACACAATCCCGCGCGCGTACCGTTAAATTTCCAAGAGCTTTCCAGAGAAGATCATCCGGACTATACGCAGATTTTCTTTACCGTAGATGTCGAAGCGGAAGTGACCATGCCCTGTGCGCTTCTGATCCCGAAAGCCGGCAAAGCGCCGTATCCGCTGATGGTCTGCCTGCAAGGACATTCCACCGGCATGCACATCAGCTATGGCAAGCCGATCTTTGACGGGGATGTAGAAGATCTGCGGGATTGCGACCGCGATTACGCCGTAAGATGCGTAAAAGAGGGGTTTGCCGCTTTATGCGTGGAACAGCGGGGATTCGGCATCCGCAAAACACCGTTTGATTACGGCGACGCCGACACCACCTGCTATTTCCCGTCCATGTGCGCATTATTGATCGGCAGAACCATGATCGGGGAGCGTATCTGGGATGTTTCCCGTGCTTTGGACGCGATGCCGCTCTTTCCGGAAATCGACTGCGACCGGATCGCCTGCATGGGAAATTCCGGTGGTGGCACAGCAACCTACTATACGACTTGCCTGGAGCCGCGGATCAAAGCGGCAATGCCTGCCGGCAGCGTCTGCACCTATCGGCACTCCATCGGTGCCATGCGGCACTGCGTGTGCAACTACATTCCGGGGATCGCAAAAGAACTGGACATGGGCGAACTTGCCTGTCTCATTGCGCCCCGCCCGTTGGTAGTGGTTTCCGGAATCGACGATCCGATCTTCCCGAAAGACGGCGTGGAGGAAGTCTATTCCATCATTGAAAAGATCTATCAAAGAGTCGGTGCACAAGACGCTTGCCGCCATGTAATCGGAAACGGCGGACACCGTTTCTTCGCCGATCTCGGTTGGAAGGCATTCCACGAAATCACCGGATGGTAAACAATTCAAATTCAAGTACAAAAGCTGCGCACATTTTGAAACTGTGCGCAGCTTTTCGTTTCGGTTCTTTTTCACACGCATTGCAAAGAAGCGACTTCCAACTTCCGCTTTTCCTTGCAAACACTGCAATTTTGAATTCCGAATGGAACCTACTGTATCCAAAGATTATGATAGGAACCACGGTAATTAAAATAATGATGTTGGTTCTCCTCCATCAATCTTGCGGTTTTCAGAATCATCAGCGTGTACATCACCCATTCCTCTGAGTCAAGTCCATACGTTCGTACGGATTCCTCCTTTTCCAACATGACATCCGTCGCATGATTGAGGTGAATTTCCGTCAATAATTCCAGTGCTTCTGCTGCTTCATCAGGAGAAATTCCCACATTTTCCGCCGCATAGGACGCGGTGAGCGGTTGAGTGCTATGCTTGACTTGATAAGCAAAAACCATTCTTACCGCAGGCTTGGATAAGATCTCCAGCACCCGACCGATCCCCGCTTTCGTAAGGGAATCCGCATTTGCTTTCCCCCTGTGTAACAGACCGATTTCCGAGGTGGCAATCACGGCGCCGTTTCGGTTGGAAAAAATGGCTGTCTTCGCTTGCGGGTTTTCTTGCAGATAGGTTTTCATTCTTTCTTTTTCCGTCTCGATCTCTTTTCCTTCTACACTGTCTACCCACCCGCGCTGTGCCAGTTCTACGATCGTATCGTAGAGCATTTCGGGAATTTCATCATAATCCACAGCCTGCTGGTTTGGTTTGCTGCATCCATACAGTTCATCGACCGTAATCGCAAAACATCCGGCAATGGCAGGAAGCAGCAGAATATCCGGCATTGTAATCTCGTTTTCCCATTTGGAAACCGTCTGCGCAGATACGCCGAGTGTTTTGGCAAGCTGTTCCTGCGTCATGCCGCTGTGTTTTCTGAACTTTGCAATGTTTTTTCCGATCGTCATAGTAAGCACTCCCTATTTTTCGATTTCGAAACGTTCCGCCTTTATTCTATCAGAGAATCGAAAAAAAATCAACTGCGTGTATGGCAAGCATCTCTCCAAAAAAGGAATGGGGTTGCTTATTTGGAGAATCTCATCCTTTTCCGGCTTTATAAAAAATGGCGCACCGGGTAAAAGGTACGCCATGAACCGGCTGCATCCGGTTGGATGAAATTGCATATTGTCAAAGCTTTGCCGTGATTTCGTGATCCTCTGTTTTTTTCGACCGCAGGATTCCGCCGCAAAACGGGATCAGCAACACCGCGGAAGCGGCAATCCACGCGCCGGGATCCCCCAAGCATACGGCGACAAACGCCGCGGCAGACGCGCTTGCGTTCACTTCGCCGCCGTTTACGGCAGCCGGAAGCACCGTGCAAATGACAATCCGCGCGATCAGCTCCGCAATGCCTGCTCCCAGTACATAGCCCGACTGACAGATTCCCTGCACGGCGCTGCGCGTCACGATCAAAAAGCCCAAAATCGCATACAACGCGAGATCCACATACAAAAACGTATTTCCGTACCGGATGGACGCTTCCGAAACCTTATCCGCGCTCATAAACACATACTGGTACGCGCCGTGTAGAGAAAGAAGTCCGCCGATAGCCAAGCAAAATACCGACAACATCAGCATCATCAGCAGTGCCTGCAAAGTTCCGCGCCTCACACGGTCCTGCCGGTTCTTGCCGAAATTCTGCGCGTTATAGCCGAGAATGGCAGAACCGAGTCCATTGAAAAACGACATCAGAAAATTGATCAGTTTATTTGCCGCGCCGTATCCGTTCTGCGCAGGTGCCGACGCAACCATGCGCCCGCTCTCCGTCAGGTCGAATTTCACCACCGCGCCCTGCATCACGATAATCCCGATGGCAAGAATGGAAAACTGAAACCCCAACGGCAAACCGTTTTTGAGGTGCATATACAGAAATTTTCGCTCCAAGCGGAAATCTTCTTTTTGTATCCGCAAGGCAGGATAACGAAGAAACAGGTAAAACAGACTGCCAAGGAAACTTAAAAACTGCGCCGCCACCGTCGCAATCGCCGCGCCGATCGGTCCCATTCCGAACGGGATCAGGAACAAAAGATCCAATCCGACATTTAAAACCGTAGAAATCACCAAAAACCAAAGCGGCGTCACGGAATCCCCATAAGCCCGCAAAATCCCGCAGACAAAATTATACCCCATCTGTGCAAAAATGCCGATAAAGATCACGAAGCAATAGCGGTAAGCGGCTTGGTAGACCTGCGGATTTTCCGGCGTCACATGAATCCATTTCAGTAAATACGGCAAGGTACAAAGAGAAAGCGCCGTCAAAACCACCGAAATGCCGGTGGACAGATACATCTGCGCAAGCAAGGATTGCCTTGTGCCGCGCGCGTCTTTGGCGCCGACGCAATTTGCCGTAATGACACTGAACCCTGCCGTACAGCCAAATGCAAATTGCAAAAAGATAAACGTCAGCGGAAAGGTGTCGTTGACGCCCGCGATTTCTTCCGCCTGCAATACCTGTCCGCAGATGACCGAGTCGGTCAGCACATAAATCTGCTGTAACAGATAAGACAGCATGATGGGAGCGGCATATTGTAAAATCACTTTCCAAGGGGTACCGACCGTCAAATCCACCGGATGAGAAATCCGCTGTAAAAACCCTGAAAATCCGCGCCTTTTTTCTTTCTCCATCCCACATTCGCTCCTCTCTTTGGAATCCATCCTATGATTATAGCGTTTCTAAGACAAAATGCAAGTCCTTTCCCTCAAGTTCACGAAAACTTTACAGGATTTTCGCAACCGCAAAAAGCCCGTGCGACCACCCCGAAGCGGGCGGTCTACACGGACTTTTCCAAAGGATCCGAAAGCCGGATTTTCCGTTTTGGAAGCGATGATCACGCAAAGAAAATTTCCATGCGCAACGGCGAAGGCAGTTCCGTTTCGAAATCCACATAAACGGAATCCGCAATACGGTGCAACGTGAACGCAACCGGTTTTTGGGCAAGTAAAACCGTCTGTGGCATCTTCCCCTGCGGGAGCAGGATATGCGCATGAACCTTTTTGGCAGGAGAAATCAAGTCATAGCGCATGCCTGTGTCGGTCAGAATATACCGGATATCCACTTTGCAGTGCGTTTTTTCATAACCGGTCAGATACCGCAGTTCCGGATATGGCGTCACGGGAAACCGCGGAGAAAAGGCGATTTCTTCATATCCGTGATCCAGATCCACCACGCCGGCAAGCCCTTCGTCCACGGCGCTGAGCAAAGCCGCCGCGCCCCACGCGCTTGGTCCCTGCCCGTCCTGCGGCGTGCAATCCACGGGGGAATACAGGAAAAAGATTTTTCCGTCCCGCTCCGCCATTTGCATAAAACGCTCGATGATGCTCCACGCGTACGCTTCATAGCCGCACGCAAACGCACCCTTACAAAGTTCTCCCGCGGTAAACGGCGAGATTGCGCCGTTGACATACTGCCCCGGTTGATAGCCGTTGAAATCCGCATAAGGCGGATCAATACTGAACCATTCGGCAAAATAACCCGTTTTGGATTTCCGATCGAGGTACGTTCCGACCACCGCGCGGGACTGCTCCGTTGAGAAGATTCCCCGATTCAACGCATAGGCATTGGAAAGCGACAATCGCTCATTTTCCAACGAATCCGCACCGTCATGTCCCAGATGCAACTGATGGCGGAAGAATCTGCCGTTCCACAAATACCGGAAAATATTTTCCTTCAGCGTTTTTGCGCGCGCTTCCCACGCAATCGCTTTTTCCGGCTCTCCCAGTTTTCGGGCAAAAAACGCGAGGGTTTGCATGGCGGCATACACACCGGTATTGTCGCCGTGGAAAATGGACATTGGCGTTTGCGCGTGAATCCTGCGGTCCGTTGCGCTCTGTCCGTAGCAGAAATCCCAAGTGTCGATGGTAAACGGGCGTTTGACCAATCCGTGCGCCTCGTCCCAGCGTTTCGGATCGGAGGTGATATAACGGATCCCTTTCTCCAGCGCCGGATATGCCGCGCGTACAAATTCCAGATCTCCGGTCACCCGATAGTAGTTGCGCACACCCTCCACCACAAGATACTCAATATCCGCCTCCAGCTCCAGCCGTACAAGCGATTGATGATCCTCCGGATAAAGAATATAGCAATCCGCGTCCACCATGGACCAGTGACGATCGTCCATCTGCTTGAGCAATTCATAAAACTGCCCGTCCGTGCGCTGATGTGTCAGGATAAAGCGCAAAAAAGAGTCGATGTCGTACTCCCAATGCAGAAATCCTTTCATCTCATGTACATGATCGCGGATCCAGTTCTTACTGCACACCAGAATCTGATCGTCGACAAACACCAGTCTGCGGTCGTCCGAGATCAGATTGCGCAACGTATGCAAGAACAATCCGAGCCGTGCGTCAAGCGTCGTCAGAATCCCCGGAAATCCCAGTTCATCATTATTGTAGGTGCCGTTTTGTCTGCCGTCCGCAAACATGGACGGCAACGGATGCTGAAATTTGATCTCCATAAGCTCCTCCCAATTTCTGCGGTGCGCTCAGCGCAACCCGATGATTCCGATCGCAAGCATGCCGAGCAAAATGCCGCATTTCCCGCGCCATGTGGTCTTTTCCCGAAAGATCCACATACCACACAGCGTACACAGCAGAATCACGCCGCCATTGAATACCGGATAAAACAGAACGCTCGGCAATTCTCCGGCAAGCGGAATATTCAGACGGTTATACAGGCAACTGACCACGCCGCAAAGCAAAATCAACCACAACGCATGCGGTTTGGTCAACAGCGTCTGTCGTGTAAACGCATGCGTCGCAAGCGTACAGATCAGCATACAAACCGTTAAAACCATCGCTCCGCAAAGCATCATCCGGTTGCAATCTCCGCCGCCCGCCTTGTGAAAAGCTTTGAACAGAATGCCCACGCCGGCGGCGCTGATAAAAAATCCGACGCAGAAAAGCGCCCAACACTTTCTGCCGTGTGCGCCGTCTTGCGTCCGGTAGGTGCAAAGCACCACCGCAACACACAAAAGCACAATGCCGATCACCTGTAACGCGCCGACCGGCTCCCGCCAGATCAGCACACCCGCCGCCGTAGACAAAAGCAAGGAACAATTCCCGATCAAAGTCGTGACAGACACCGGGCCGGTGGACATCGCGCCGCTTTTACAAAGCAAAAATGCCGCTTGCGTCAGTCCGTAACACACACCGAAGCGCACTTCATTTGCGGTAAAAGCAAAATCGCCGCGGCAAAGTGCCAACAAAATCCCAAACCACACTGCACCGCAAAGGAAATTATAGAAAAACAGATTCTCTTTTTCTTTTAAGGAAACGCCATGCAACAGCAGGTTATTGGCGGTCGCGGCGAAAATCGACACGATCAGTAAAACAATATGCATGAGATCCACCTCCTTTTTGACATCCCATGCGCCCGTATCTGCATCATAACACGTTTTATGCGCAAAATCCATGCGTTTTTGTTGTTTTTTATGTGATTTTCAATCATTTTCTGCTTGACGGCACGCAAACGATATGATACAATAGCCTTATTCCATCAACCAAAACCGGAGGGAAAGCTCTATGGAGCATTATCTGTTTTCCGATCTTTCCGTCGGTGTCAACCGGACGATCGGATTCCCGTACATTTTCCAAACAACTGCCGGACGGCGGTGTTCTCCACTGTTACATACGCATGATTTTTATGAAATTTTGCTTATGCTGCACGGAGAAGCGGAGCAGTTGATCAACGGCAGGACCTGCCGGCTTATCTACGGACAGGGATGCGTTCTCTGTCCCGGTGCGTCGCATCGCTTTTTGGGGCAGTCTCCGGACGCGGAGGTTCTGGCGTTGTCGGTGGAATGTACGGAATTTCTGCGCTTTGCCAAAGCGTTTGCGTTACCGGAATGGGAAAAAGAAGCGGTCCTCTTTTTTTCGGCAGAGCCGGAAATGTACGCGTTACTCCATCGGGTGCAGGCATGTGAAACCGCCGCTTCTGCCGAGCGGCTGTTTGCCTGCCGCAGTCTGTTTGCCCAATGTGTGTTTTCTTTCGGGAATTTACAGAGAAAGGAGTCGGAAGATCGGTTTACCCGTCTCTTACGGGAAGTTGCGAAGCCGGAAACGTTGCGCGCGGGCATGCCCGCGTTACGGAGATTATTCGGTTACAGTCAGGCGCAACTGACCAGAATCTTCCGGCAAAAATGCGGCAAAACCCCGCATCAGGTCCTGTTCGCTTTGCGAATGGACTATGCTTACCGATTGCTTGCGCAAAACGGGCTCTCCGTCGAGCAGGTCTGCGAAGCATGCGGCTTTGCTTCGCTCAGTCACTTTTGCAAGGCTTTCACCGAAACGTTTTCCGTCTCCCC
>ERZ808278.311-NODE-311-length-35973-cov-6.090345_pt1 | contig 35973 bp, 21 predicted proteins | sample MGYA00521239_ERZ808278 | MGnify/ENA primary metagenome ERZ808278 (study PRJEB31516, sample SAMN03275600) | gut metagenome | biome: mammalia-associated habitat; material: feces | host: Papio cynocephalus | place: Kenya | collected 2012-07-17 ... | reverse complement strand
CTAGGCTTCGGGCTGGATTCATTTGCTGTTTTGAGTTTTACCGGACAGCAATAATCCTGATACTGTAAATCGTCAAGGTTCAGCGCCTCGATAAAGTCGTAGCTGTCGTAATAATACACCTCCAGCGGCTCAATGTCAGAAAGAAAACTGCCCAACCCCTCGCCCAAGGCGTAGCCACTGATAGTGCCGTCACCACCTGTGAAGCGCACACACAGCGACAGGCTGTCCGCCTTTTGGGGACTGTCCACCCTCGCCAGCGCTCCTCGTAAAGTTCCTTGACTTGATATAGGTGCCCGTCACTCCGCCACCGACCGAGTAGTCATAGGCATTCACCCTCTGGCCGCCCACAGCCGTGCCTGCCAGCCGTCCGACATGGTCGTAATCAAACCGCTCCGTCACCCCGTTGAAGCCCGTGACCGATGACGGTCCGCACAACTTGCGGTGGCTATAGGTGGCATGAGTCCGCCTTGACGCCCTGCGTGCTGTAGCACAGCCGCAACGGAAGCACCACACCATCGGCATTGACGGAGAAAATATCAACGGGAAACCTCACCGCTCCGGTGGCGAGCGAGGGCTGCGGCGACTCAAAGCGGCGCATCTGCGCCGTGGCAGGCCGAGGCCCAACCACATCGGCATTGAAAGCCGTGACCGCCTCCTGCCCCCATACGGAAAAATAGAGACAGATTATTGCAACAATAAGGTGCAAAAACCTCTTCATACTCTCTAACCCTTCTAATCTCTAAGAATTATATTGATTAGGGTGGTTACATCGCCTACGTTCACTGAGCCGTCAGCGTTGAGGTCGCATGCGGTGTCGGTATAGTCGGTCAAGCCTAAAATCTTGTTGATGAGGGCTGTCACATCGGTCACGTTCACCACGCCATCGGCATCTACATCGCCCTTAACCGGGGTTGGTGTCACGGCATCGTACACCGTTTCGAATCCTTGAAAATTGATGGTGTAGCTCTTGCCGGTTTTCGATGTGCCCATATTGAGTTGAATGGTGCTCAAGGTGAGCGGATAGTTGCCCATATCGCAAGTGTCGATCCACGAGGCAGTGGGGAGCGTGAGCACAATGTCCGTATCGGCAATCACCGTGTCGGGGGTGAGGGTTTGGTAGGTGATTTTCTCTCCGTTTCGGCGGATGCCTAACACCACATTCTTCAGTGGTGCCTCCCCGGGATTGAGACGAATTCTGACGGCATCGGGCAAACTCCACAGGCGCAGCGTCTTGCTCAACACTAATTTAGGACTGCGGCCCGAGGCGCCCGTATAGGTGTAGTCGAAGCCATCGCCATGGGCGGTGACAGCTGCGCTCTTGCCACCCGTCTGAGTGATTTTCCAAGTGGCAAGGTCGATATTAGGGTCGATAGGCATTACATGGGCTGTGGGACGCTCAACCGTCACCTTCATGGTGTCGGCAAACTCTCCAATGCTTCCATACACATACGCCACACCATCGGTCACGCCCTGGAGCACGCCCGTTGCGCTGTCGATTGTCACCACACTTTCATCGCTGCTCCGCCATGTGAGGGCTGCTGGATTCACTTCACGGGTCACACCATCGTGCGTATTCTCCACTGCCACGGCATACTTGCGGTAGGTGTCGGAGATGATGGAGTCGTTCACAATGTTCAGTCCTTCGCCTGCGCCCAGAACCATCACAGGCACTGTGGCTGTTAAACCGCAGTAAGTGGCAGTGAGCACTGCGTCGCCAGAGCCTTCGGCATAGAAAGTGTGGTCGTCGGTCATTCTGCCCACAGCCTCAGGACAAGACACCTTCACACCCTTCAAATCGGTGTCAATGAGTAGCCCATACTGGTTGTAGCCATAGAATTTCGGAGTATATACGCCATACTTTGGCACTTTAGCTACCCAGTCAACAAACGCAATTTTAGCAATCACACTGTCGGCGGGAGCGGTGCTGACTGCAAAGAAGCCATTGGCATCGGAGCGTTCAGAACCGTCGCTCGGCACATTAAGCGTGCCAAGAGCCTGGCTATACATCGTGGAAGAACCGCCACTGTCGAAGTTCAGTCCCTCCCATGCGCCAAGCTGCCGGAGCAAGTCGGCGCCTTCTGTGGTGCGCGCGCCACTCGAAATAGGAGAGCGGCCATCAATCTGCACCATGATAATTTTTGTTTCGTCCTGGCTAAAGCCCATCACGGTGAGCGGCTGGTTGCTGCTAAACTGGCTCATGATATACTCGGTTTCGAGCACATTGCCTTTTTCCAAAATTTTAGGCACGCTGGAAATCATGGTCTGCGGATTCACCTCTGTGCCGCTCATATACACACGTAGGTCAAACGTCACCACATCGCCCGGCTTCAGGTTGTTCACAAAGTTGAGTGTAGCGCCTTGTCCTCGAATCACAAATCCATCAGCGGGAATATCCATATCTCCTGCACCCGACGCATCGGAGGTGACCACAAGGCGGAAAGGCTTGGCAATGCCAAACTCATCGCCTTCGGCCAGCACAGCCTGCACCTCGGCACAAGTGCCACGCAAGTTGGTGCTCGACAAGAAGGTGGAAGTGAACAGTTCAATCTCGTCGCAGGCGTATTCACTATTCACCATACCCATCGCCACAGTCTCACCCTTTTCGTTTTTCACACTGCCACCAAAGCGAGCATCGCCAAATAGAGGCTTCTTGTTCTGGTCAAGCGAAAAGTCAATCCAGTTGCCCACATGGTTCACGCCATGGTAAATCTTACCATCGGCAATGCAAGGGCCTATAGGAGCCCCCACAACCGACTCACCGCGGCCAGTCTGTCCGCTTGTGCGGAAAAAGTCGCCATTCACGCCCAAGAAATATTGGGCTCCCGGACGCGACTTACGACGCGACATTCCCGAAATCGTTTCACCACCGGCATATTTGTCTTGTCCCATCACGGCAGAAAAAGTGACAAGAGGATTGCTCAAGTCGGTGATGGAATAACGCACATACATCTGTCGGCCAGCGTCGGTGCGCATCAGCAGTTGAGTGCAACTCGTACTGGGGCCCACCATGGCATGGTAAAGCGTATCGGCCACAAATTCTGTGCCCCGAATATTATAATGGATTGAGGCATTCGCCAATCCTCCCACCGCTGCAATCAGCAGCGTAATCAGTATTTTTTTCATCTTTATGCTACATTAAAAAGGAAGTTAGATATTAGAAGAGGGATTTGAGGATGGTTAGACATTTGTCTTAACTTCCTTAACCCCTCCTAATTTCTAACCACTCTTATCTAAGAATTTGATTGATGAGGGCGGTTACGTCGCTCACATTCACCGCACCGTCGGCGTTGAGGTCGCACACAGCGTCGGCATAGTCATTCAAACCTAAAATCCTGTTGATAAGGGCAGTCACATCACTCACATTCACCACGCCATCGCCGTTAAGGTCGCCCTTGGTGGCGGAAGGAACTGCGTTGTAAACGGTCTCAAAGCCATCGAAGTCGATGGTATACTGCTTACCAGTGGTAGAAGTGCCCATGTTGAGCTGAATGGTGTTGAGCGTGACGGGGTAATTCTTCATGTCGGCAGCGTCAATCCAAGAGGCGGTCGGCAACTCCATCTCTATCATCTTTCCAGCCACCACAGTGTCGGGAGTAAGGGTCTGGTAAGTGATTTTCTGGCCGTTGGGGCGCAAGCCCAGCACCACGTTTTTCACGGGTGCCTCGCCGGGATTGAAGCGAATGCGGATAGCGTCGGGCAGACTCCACAGCCTGATGCTTTTAGTGAGCACAATCTTAGGACTGCGGCCCGAAGCGCCCGTATAAGTGTAGGTGAAGCCATCGCCATGGGCGGTGCTGACAGCATTCTTACCTCCCGATTGGCTGATTTTCCAAGTCTTCACGTCCAGATCACGGTCGATTGGCATCACATGGGCTGTGGGCCGCTCTACATTCACCTTCATCGTGTCGATGAGTTCTCCTATTTTGCCATACACATAAGCCTCGCCATCAGCCACACCATGGAGCACACCCGTAGTGGGGTCAATTTTCACAACCGCCTCGTCACTGCTCCACCACGACAGCACTGAAGAATGGATAGGCATTGTCACACCATCTTCAGAATTGGTCACTTCCACCGTGTAGTCATGGAAAGTGTCGGTCACAATTGAGTCGTTTCTAAACTTGACACCGGTGCCTTCGCCAAAAATCTGCACAGGCACAGTGGCTGTGATGCCACCATAGTGAGCGGTGATCAAGCCATCGCCGCTGCCATCACCGAAAAACACGCTATCCTGCTGCACATGCCCCACCGATGACGGGCAAGAGAGCGTAACGCCATGCAAGTCGGTGTCGATGAGCAAGCCATATTTGTTGTAGCCATAGAATTTCGGACGGTAAATTCCATATTTAGGCACTTTGGCCACCCAATCAACAAAAGCGATGTTGGCTATGGTGCTGTCGTCGGGGGCTGTGTATACGGCAAAGATACCATTACCGTCGGCCCGTTCAGACCCATCACTGGGGACATTGCGCACACCAAGCGAACTCGAATAAAAGGTGGAGGAACCACCACTGTCCATATTCACAGCATCGGTAGCGCCCAGCAGCCGCAGCAAATCAGCTATCTCGGTGGTGCGCGCGCCACTTGAAATGGGCGAACGGCCGTCGATGGTGAGAAACATTATCGTCGATCCTCCGTCGGCGATTGCCACTGCTGTGACGGGCTGGTTTGAGCCAAACTCCTCAAGCAGATATTCTGTGTCGGTCACCTCGCCATTTCGCAAGCTGTTGGGCCAACTCGACATCATGGTGTGGGGGAAAATTTCCTTGCCGTCCATATTGGCATGGAATTCCACCGTAATTTCATCGCCTTCTTTCAGTCCCTTCACAAACTCGCTACCAGAGCCTTGTCCATGTATCACATAGCCACTGGCTGGAATATCCATATCGCCTGCGGTGGATGGCGCTGCAGTGGCCACCATCTTGAAGGGCTTGCCAAACACGAACTTCTCGCCATCTGCCAGCCTCATCGCTATTTCAGCGTCGCCGGCAGGCAAGTTGGTGCCTTTGAAAAAATGGCTGTTATAGATAATCACACGGTCAGACGAACCGGGATTCACCAAGTTCACGCCTGCCACGTCTACTTTCACGCCAGCGGCATTAGTCACCGCTCCAGAAAATTTTGTGCAACCGATCACCGGATTCTTCTTACCGGCATCAAGCACAAACTGCGTATAGTCTGTGTTGGTGTTGGCCTTGTAGATTTCACCATCCACCACACAGGGGCCAATAGGTATTCCCACCATCGACTCGCCACGGCGTGTAGTGCCCGAAGTGTAGAAAAAGTCGCCATTCACGCCAAGGAAATAGCGCGCACCAGGTCGCGACTTGCGCTGCGACATACTCCTCACCGTCTCGGTGCCAGCAATGTGGTCATCACCCATCACCGTACTAAAAGAGATGTATGGATTGGTCAGGTCAATCTTCGCATAGTAAACATACATTTGCCGACCGGCGTCTGACCGCATCAAAAGAGAGGTCTGCGATGTGCCAGGTCCGAGCATGGCATGAAACAGGGTGTCGGTCTGGTAAAGTGTGCCGCGCACATTATACTGAGTAGAAGCATTGGCGCATAGTGCAGCGGCACACGCCAATGCCATGATTACGATCTTCTTCATCCTTTCAAGATTATTTCAGCATCATACCGATAAGGGCAGTCACGTCGCTCACGTTCACCGCGCCGTCGGCGTTGAGGTCGCACACGGAATCGGCATAGTCTGTCAAGCCTAAAATTCTGTTGATAAGTGCGGTCACATCGCTCACGTCCACCACTCCGTCGGCATTAATGTCGCCTGTGGCAGGCACTCCAGGCACGGCATCGTAAACCGTCGCAAAATTCTTGAACACCATGTGATACTGCTTGCCGGCAGTGGAAGCGTTCATATTAAGCTGGATTGAGCTCAAAGTGATAGGGAAATTGCCCATATCTGTCGCATCTATCCATTCCGATGTGCGGAGGTCTATATCCATGTCGGCATTTGGCTCCACACCTGTCAAATCCACTGTGTGATAGGTCATACTCTCTCCATTGGCACGCACGCCCAGCACCATATTTTTCACTGGGGCCTCACCAGGATTCAAAGACACACGAATAGCGTCGGGCAGGCTCCAGAGACGAATACTCTTGGTCAGAACTATTTTAGGGCCACGCGCTGATGCGCCAGTATACACATAGTCAATGCCGCTGCCTACCGCCGTGGCCACAGTGTTCTTGCCACCGGTCTGGCTGATTTTCCATGTCTTCACGTCAAGATTCGGGTCTATCGCCATCACATGGGCAGTAGGACGCTCCACAACCACCTTCAAGGTGTCGCGCACGTTACCCAGGCAGCCAATCACAAGAGCCTCGCCATCGTTCACGCCTTTCAGAACGCCAGAATGCTCATCCACTTTCACCACATTCTCATTGGTGCTCGTCCATGAAAGGGCGGCAGGATTGATAGGCATGGTGGCTTCACCCACAACACTCTCCACATCGATGGCATATTCACGGTAAGTGTCGTTGATAATCGAGTCATGCACTATGGTGATGGCGTCGGATGAATTTTGCACTTGTGCGGTAATGGTGGTGGTGAGATTGCCATAAGTGGCGGTCAGCACGCCTTCCTCGAGATTTCCGTCGGCATAGAATGTGGTGTCGCCCACAATATGGCCAAGCTGTTCTGCGCATGAAAGTTTCACACCCTTCACATCAGTGTCGATGAGCATTCCATACTGGTTGTAGCCATAGAATTTGGGGGTGTACATACCATATTTAGGCAAGCGCAAACAGAAATCCATATAGCGGATTTCAGCAATTGCGCTGTCGTCGGGCGCTTCACTCACGGCAAAAATGCCATTGCTGTCGGCACGCTCGTTACCGTCGCTGGGCTTGTTTCTCACACCGAGAACACTGGAATAGAGGCAAGTGGAGCCGCCGCCATCCACATTGATGGCCTGCCATGCACCGGCATACTTCATCAGTGCGCCAAGGGCGGGAGTGGTGGCGCCGTCGCTCAATGGAGAGCGACCGTCAACCACGAGAAAAATCACCTTCTTGCCATCTTGGCTATAGCCCAGCACCGTGCGGGGGTGAACCGATGTGTCGGTGCTGTTCACCACCTGTCCGCCACTCAGCACCCAAGGATTTCCCGATACAATTTCTGTAGGCGTAAACGCTTTGCCGTCGAGATAGGCGTTGAGCGTGAGCGTGAGCTGGTCGCCTGGCTTCAGTCCTGCGATAAACGAGGCTGCCGACCCTTTCCCCGTCAGCACGAGTCCCTCGCTTGGCACATCCATATCGCCGGCGCTGCTTGGCGTGTTTACCACCTCCAGCTTGCACTGCTTGGCAAACGCAAAAGAGTCGTCACCATCCACATAGCGCACCTGCACCTCGGTCACATTGCTTTCATTGGTGCCCTTGAAATATTTGGGGTTGTAAAGCGTAACGGCATTGTAAACGGCATCGGTATTGACGCCACCGATATTCGCTTTTCCATTCGCGCCTTCCACAGTGCCGCCAAAAGTGACATTGCCAATCGAAGGCACTTTATTGGCATCGATAGTGTACTGTATCTCTGAGCCATTCACGCCTTTATATATCACACCTTTTGCCATCGACGACGCTATTGGGGCGCCCACCATCGACTGTCCGCGCCGGGTGGTGCCAGAAGTGAACCAAAAATCGCCATTCACGCCCACGTAATAGCGCTGCCCGGACTGCGTCTTGCGGTTGCACATCTGCGACACCGTTTCGCCGCCAGCCATCATATCCGTACCGCTCACCGCACGAATTTTTACATAGGGGTTGGTCAAATCCACAGTCGTGTAGAACACCCGCATATGCTTATTGCCACTTTGCAGCAGCAGGGATGTCTGTGTGGTGCCTGGTCCCACATAGGCGTGGAAAGTGGTATCCACCGAATAGGTTGTCCCCACCACATCGCACACGCCTTTCGCGTTCGCCCCGAGTGCCACAGCACCCATCAGCGTCAAGGCCATCATTGCTATTTTCATTGTTGGTATATGTTTTGTTGTCGCACCACCTTCGTGTAGTGCGTGTTCATGTTATTTTTTTAAAATTTGATAGATAAGCGCAGCCACATCACTCACGTTCACCACGCCATCGCCATCCACGTCGCACAAGCCATCAGAATGACTGGCCAAGCCAAGGATTTTATTGATGAGCGCCGACACGTCATCGGCATTCACCACACCATCAGCATTGATATCACCCTTGGTGGAGGGATCTTCTGGCGCATCACGATACACGGTTTCAAAGCCTGTAAAGTGCATATCATACACCTTGCCAGTGGTGGATGCATTCATATTGAGCTGAATGGAGCATAGCGTGATAGGATAGTTGCCCATGTCCGACGCATCACACCAGTTGGCTGTGGGTAATTCCACCGTCATCTCTTTGTTGGAAGTAATCTCCGCTGGGGTAACAGTTTCATAAACCATATTGCCGCCGTTGGCACGGAGGCCAAAAACGAAATTCTTCACTGGAGCCTCGCCAGGGTTAAGACGCACACGAATCACGTCAGGCAAGCTCCACAGGCGACAGTTCTTGGTCATCACGATTTTTGGGCCACGGGCCGATGCACCGGTGTAAGTGTAGTCGAAGCCGTTGCCAATAGCTGTGGCCGTCACGTTTTTGCCTCCCGTCTGGCTAATTTTCCAAGTGGAGAGGTCGAGATTGGGGTCAATAGGCATAACGCGCGATTCTGGAATCTCCACGTTCACGGTCATAGTGTCGCAAATCTCACCCAGCACACCCACCACCTGGGTTTTGCCATTACGCAAGCCCTTCAAGATGCCTGTGTGCTCACCGATGGAGACAATGCTCTCGTCGAGGCTTTTCCATGTGAGGGCAAGCGGGCTGATGTTCATGGCCGTTTCGCCCACCATGGTCTGAACTGCCACAGGATACTGCTTGTAACCGTCGGTGATAATGGAGTCGTTGGTGATGTTGATAGCGTCCACCGCATTAATAATTTGTATAGGCATCGACACGGAGTAGCCATTATAAGAGGCTGTGACAGTTCCTTCAAGCGAAGTGCCGTCGGCATAGAAAGTGGTGTCGGCAAGCACATGCCCGATAGCGTCGTCACAAGTAATCTTCACACCCTTCACATCTTGGCTCACAAGCATTCCATACTGGTTGTAGCCGTAGAATTTAGGAGTGTAAACTCCATATTTCGGGGCACGAAGCGCAAAATCCACAAAGCGAATGCTGGCTATGGCGTCGTCGTCGGGTGCCGAGCTCACACCATAGAACGCGTTACCATCGGCACGCTCGCTGCCGTCGCTTGGCTTGTTGCGAATGCCCAGTGTGCTGGTATAGAGCACCGACGAGCCACCGCCGTCCACGTTCATTCCATCGGTAGCGCCTGCATAGCGCATGATGTCGGCAAGCCAAGTGGTGCGCACACCGCTTGAAATGGGCGAGCGCCCATCAACCACTAAGAAATACACCTTCTTGCCTCCATCGCTATACCCCACAGCTGAGCGCGGATGACGCGCACTGGCATCGCCACGGTCGCCCTCGCTCTGAAGTGTGGCGCCATTTTCAAGAATTTTAGGGTTGCCTGAAATCACCTGGTAAGGCTCTACCGTCTGTCCGTTGAAGGTCCATGATGGGGAAATGGCTACAGTGTCGCCCTCATGGAGCGTAGAGATGAACGTGGCAGCCGTGCCATGCCCGTGGAGCACATATCCGCCCTTGGCGATATCCATGTCGCATGCGGTGCTTGGCGCGCTCACTAATTTCATCTTGAAGGGCTTGCCGGTTTCAAACTTTTCCCCGTCAACGAGCACAGCGGCAATCTCACAACCGCTCGTCTCGGCAGTTGCCCCGTAATACAAGTCGTTATATATCGTCACCTTATTCTGGTTCGACGCAGCCTTTTCGTTGGCACTCACATTGATGCCGCCCAAAGTGGCTTTTGTTCCATCTGGCGCTGTCACTGTGCCACCGAAGAAGAAGGGATTCACATACACCGCGCCCTTGGTGTCGACCACGAAATTCTTGTAGAGCGTGGCATTGTTGCGTGCACGGTAAATCACGCCGTCCACCACGGTAGAGCCCACTGGCGCACCCACTTTCGACACACCGCGGTTGGTCTGCCCCGATGTGGTGAAGAAGTCGGCATTGATGCCCACGAAATAGCGCTCCCCAGCCTTCGACTTGCGCTTTGCCATGCCTGAGATGGTTTCATTGCCAGCAAGTTTGTCGGTGGCGCAAACGCCACGGAGCGACAGATAAGGATTGGTCAAATCCATTGTGGCATAAAACACGCGCAGAGCATCACCATTTGCCGGGTTGCGAAACCAGAGCGATGTGGAAGTGGTGCCGGGGCCCACCTGGTTGTGAAATAGCGTGTCCACCGTGAATGTGGTGCCTTGAAGCGACCACGTGTCGGAAGCCACAGCCGAAGCACTCGTCAATGCTGCAATGAGCAGCGAGAATAAAGATTTTTTCATTGTCTATGTTTTTATAGTATAATTTGTGACAGTATGTTGAAATTGCTTATACACATGTTGGGGGGGCTGGTTAGCCGAGAATAAGATTGATGAGGGCGGTCACGTCGCTCACGTTCACCTCTCCATCGGCATTGATGTCGCACACAGCGTCGGCATAGTCGGCTGTGCCGAGAATCTTGTTGATGAGGGCGGTCACGTCGCTCACGTTCAGCACACCATCGGCATTGACATCGCCTTTACGCTCAGGCTGTTCGCCGCCGCCCAGGTTCTTGCCCATCTTATACACACCCATACCGTTATAGGCCTTGAAAGTGAAGATGGTGGCCACTTGCGCTCCATTCTCCTCATTCACGTCCACATTCAGGCAGTGCACGCGCAGTCCGCTATCGCTCACCTTGCCAAGGCTGTCGGCTGGAATTTGCCAGTATTTTTTCATTCCGGCAAGCGACATTCCATCACCGAGTTCCACGATATTGGCTTGACAGCCATGGCCATTGCCATCGTATGCGGCTTTCACATAAGCGAGCATGTCTTTGCCGTCGATCGAGAATTCTGCCACGCCATTGGCGGTGAATTGAGGCTGGAGTTCGGTGGGCACCTGTTCAAAGCTGTCGATGATAGAAGCGGTCACATCGTAAAGCACTGGGGCTGTGTCGAAGCAGTCGATATAGAAAAGCTCGCCCGAATAGCGGTCTTCATCAGTGGGACCTAACACCATCTTCACTATCGGCGCAAGGCTGAAGCCTGTTTTGGTTTCGGGGTAGAATGTGGTAAACTCAATAGAGGGATCGCCCTCAAAACCGCCTTCGAAACTCTCCGCGCCCTGGTCGGCGTGCCAGCGATAGCAAGTGGCGCTGCCTGCGCCACCAGTGTTGTTGCCAATAGTCATCACATTGCACTCAGCTTTCTCGCGGGTGATATCGCCCATCACGTCGAGGTAGTCGGTGCGCTCCAGTTTGTCGCCCTTCTTAAGTTTGTCGATAAGCGTCAAAGCACCGGTTTCAGTGTTCACTTGATAGATGGGGATAAAGGTGTTCACATTGCTGGTCATTGGAGCCACCCAGACGTGGCCAAAGTTGTCGCGACCGATGCTGGCCACACCAAGAAATGCGGTGTAGGGGGAACCGTCAAGGGTAAGGTCAAGGTCGGGCAACGGTGACCCGTCAGCCACTTTAAAGCGGTGAATCACCGACTGCGAAACGGTGTCTTTTCCCACCACCACAGCTTTTTCCTCACTGCGCGCCACATAGATGACGCCTTCATTCATCACCGCTGTGCGCGCACGCTGGCTGCATGCGGCATCGCGGATAAATGTGGTGGTGTGCACTCGGTCGTAAATCCATTGATTCACCAGGTTATAACCGTTCACAGGCTCATACTTTTGCCCATCAGTCACTGCCAAGGCATTGAGTGCCGAGAACAATGCCAGCACAATAAAGAGTAAATTTTTCTTCATGTCAATAGTATTTTTTGTTTAATCTGTTAACAGTCGATAGTCACCATTTGTGCTTCGGGAAAGCGCAAATTTCACTTTATAGGCATAAAGATACAAAATTATATGCAAAGCCGGCAATATGAGCTGCAAAAAAATCCCCTACAAAGAATTCTTTGCAGGGGATATGATTTGTCTGATGGACACTTGGCGCAGTGTCACACACACTGCGTCGGCAGAATCCATGCAATTTTCAAATTAGATGCCAAGCACCATGTTGATGAGTGCGGTCACGTCGCTGGCGTTCACAGCACCGTCGGCGTTCACGTCGCAAGTAGCGTCGGCATAGTCAGCAGTTCCAAGCACCTTGTTGATGAGTGCGGTCACGTCGCTGGCGTTCACCACGCCGTCGGCGTTCACGTCACCCTTGATTCCAGGTTGTTCGCCGCCACCTACGTTCTTGCCAATCTTGTACACGCCAACACCATTGTAGCTCTTGAATGTAAGGAGTGTAACCACGTCTGAGCCATTTTCCTTGCTGTATTCCACATTGAGGCAGTGGATACGGTTACCACCGTCAGAAGTCTGACCGAGGCTGTCGGCAGGAATCTGCCAGTATTTCTTCATGCCGGCGAAAGCCATTCCATCGCCGAGTTCCACTACGTTGGCTTGGCAGCCATGGCCTGTGCCTGAGTATTGAGCGATGGAGTAAACCATAAAGTTGCGGTCGTCGAGAGTGAACTCAGCCACACCATTGGTGCCGTTTTCAGGAAGAAGTGACTTGTCCACCTGCTCGAAACTGTCAAGAAGGCTGCCAGTCACATCGTAGAGTGCAGGCACAGAGTTGAAGCCATCCACATAGAAGAGCTCGCCAGCATAAGGAGTTTCGCTTGATGGGTCGTAGCACATCTTTACAGTTGGGCCATAGCTCCATTCTGTCACAGTCTCTGGATAGAATGCGGTGATTTCCAAAGAAAGGTCACCTTCAAAACCACCCTCAAAAGTGTCGGAGCCCTGGTCGGCATGCCAGCGGTAAATAGTAGCCACCTGTGTGCCGGCATTCATCACATTGCATTCAGCCTTCTCGCGAGTGATGTCGCCCATCACGTCGTAGTAGTCTGTACGTGCAATTTTGTCGCCTTTGTCAAGGGTTGCGATAAGGGTAAGTTCACCTGTCTCGGTGTTGAGCTGATACATAGGAATGTTGGCAGTCTTTTCACTGGTGTAAGGCATTACCCAAACATGACCAAAGTTATCTGTACCGATGCTGTTCACACCTAAGAACACGCCATAAGCCTTTCCGTCGAGAGTCACGTCGAGCGCTGGAAGTTCAGCGCCAGTTTTAGCGTCAAGGCGATAAATCACAGATTGAGGCACAGTGTCGCCAGGAGCCACAACAGTCTGCTTCACCTCAGAACGGGCGATGTAAACCACGCCATTGCTCAAAGTTGCAGTACGCGCACGAGTATTACAGTAATCTGCCTTGGTAAATACGGATGGAGTGTGGAAGCGGTCAAGAATCCAGCTGTTCACAATCTTGATGTCATTCACTGGCTCATAGGTCTGGCCATCGGTAGCCGCAAAAGCGCCTACGCAAGCAACCCATGCGAGAGCCGCAGTAAGTAAAAACTTCTTCATTTGTAAATAGGTTGTTAAGATTATTAATTAGTTTGTTATACAATAAGTCGAATTATACTTCCTACAAAGTAAGTAATTTTTCAGCAAATAAGCAAATATTTGCCAAACAAGAAAAGCAAAATTAACGAATGCAAACACCCATTAAGCCATATCGGGCAACTAACACAAGATGAGCGTTCACTGGCCGAGAATGAGATTGATGAGGGCTGTCACGTCGCTCACGTTCACCACGCCGTCGGCATTGATATCGCATAGGGCATCGGTGATGCCAGCGTCGCCAAGAATGTGATTGATCAGTGTGGTCACATCGCTCACGTTCACCTCTCCATCGGCATTCAAGTCGCCCACAAGAGGGGCTGCCACATATTTAAACTGGCGCACCGGTGAATAGTCGGTAAAGTTTACAGTAGTGGAGCCAGCTGTCCCATAGGCATAGCGCGCCCGCACATAGTAGTTTTTGCCATCCACAGGGTGACCAGTGCCCGTCATTTCCGACAGCGACACAGTGGCAAACACGCCTTCATCGAGCGTTGCCTTCCACGAGGAGCGCACAGGGAACGACGTGGATGTGCTGATTTCCACCCGAAGCGACTGTGCGCCCTCCTCTGGCTCAACACACACATTTTGGTTACCATGCAGAGTGGCACCGTCAGCCTTTGGCGAGACAAACACGGGGATTGCTGGAACCACGTTTTTGGTGGTGAACTTCACCACCTCGCTTTGGTCGGTGGCATCTCCTAAACGAGCCGTCACTTGGGCGTAGTAAGTAGTGCCCCCTGCTAATTTGAATTTAGGGATGCTGTGCGATGCGTCCTTGGTGTTCGCCACATAGGCGGGCGATGCCATCGACGACACCGATGACACACTTAGCGTATAGTCCGTCCCTTCTGCGGCCTCGCTCCACGAAATTTTGGGAGTGAGTGGCTGGTCGGATGATAAGTTAAGCGGATTTTTGATGGCTATTTTCTCACAAGTGAACGACTGCACATCGCTGGTGGCACTCGACAGGTTGAGACCGCGCGACGACACTCGCCAGTAGTAGGTGCCTGGAGCAATGCCAGGAATGTCGGTGATAGCCACGGTGGTGTCTGCCACATCCTTATATGCCACTGCATTCTGGCAAGCAGCATCACTGAACACTTCCACCGCATGGAGCGTGCCATTAGTGCGCCATGAAAGGCGTGAGAGCATAGGCACTGTAGCGCCATCGGCAGGAGCGGTAATCACGGGCTTTGTGGCTGGCCGGGAAGTGCCGCCGGCAAGCACCGGGGCAAACTCATTTTCCCATCGGTCGAGAATGGTGACTGCGAAGCGGTAGCCTGCCATGTATACAGACTTGATTGCATATTCATTAGGATAAGTGAAGCCTAACAGATACTGGGGCTGGCAGCGGAAGTCGGCATCGCTCACGCTGTCGGGAATGGCATAGATGGCGTAGCGCACATTGTCCACGGCATCCCATTTAAGCGTGTTGCCCTCACGGCGGCAGTTCGTCACGGTGCCATATTGCTTTTGTGGCGCCACCCAGCTCGGGCTCGGGCACAGGGCCGGTGTGGTGAACACCTGCTTTTTGAGCCAGCGTCGCAGCCCCCATGTCTGTCCGTCGATTGTGCCATTGTTGTTGCGCCAAGTGCTGTACTTGAAGTACACCATGCCCTGCGCCTGGGCATCGCGCATAATCTGCACCTGGTTGGCAAATTCAGACAGGTCCCAGCCCTCTTTGCCAAAACTTGAGCAGCTCTGGCTGATATACACATGGCGGTTGAATTTTTTGCCTATCTTTCCCCACCAAGCAGTCACTTCGTCGAAATTGCCAGCGGTGTTCCAATACACTTGGGGCGAAATGAAGTCGATGGTGCCACGCGTCACCCATGCCATCGGGTCGCTATAAATCTGATTGTACTGCCAGTCGGATCCCGGGCTGGGATCCACGCCGTACTTGGCAGCCACATCGGGCGAGGAACATGCCACTCCGGCTGGACCGATACCAAAGCGCACCCATGGCTTAGTCTGCTTAATCATAGTGTTCACGTCGGCCACCATCTGGTTCACGTTTTCTCGGCGCCAGTCGCCTTGGCTCAGTGTGCCACCATTGTTTTTGTAAGCGGCATACAAATCGGCATCAAGGGAGAAGTCGCAGCCTCCCTGATTATAGAAGTAGTCGTCAAACACTAAGCCGTCCACGTCATACTTGGTGATAATGTCTTTGCACACGTCAACCACGCGCTGCCGCACCTCGGGCAAGCCAGGGTTGAGCACCGTTTCGTAGCTCGTGGTAAGCAGCCAGTCGGGATGAGTGTGGATATAGTCGAGGTCGCTCTGCCCCCATTTCGAGCCAGTGGGCGCATACCGGTAAGGGTTCACCCAAGCATAAAGCTCAATGCCGCGCTTGTGTGCCTCCTGCACTATCCACTGCAAGGGGTCGAATGCGGGCACATCACCGCGTTTGGCCACGATATAGCTCGACCAAGGCTCATAGGCGGAATTATACATGGCGTCGCACATGGCGCGCACGTGGAAATACACGGCGTTCATATTGTTGGCCGCCAAGGTGTCGAGCATTCGCTGACACGAGACCTTCATGGTGGCGGCATTCGAGGAGGTAATTTTACTCGATGGCCAGTCGCTCACATAGGCGCTCATCCACACCGCTCGCTGCTCACGCTTCACGGCGGCACCGCCCACAGTCGCACCGAAAAGCAGAATCGCCAGCAACACAGATTTCAAAAAAGTCGTATTCATAAGATAAAAGTATCATTAACAGTATGTTGAAATATCTAAAGTCAAAGGATTACCATTGCAAAAAGGCACAAAGGCTCTTAAAAAGGCTTCAGACGAGAAGGAGTTTTTTAAAAAAAATACAGAGGACGCTGAATTTGGTATTAGCGCCCCCTGCATTCATATTTCTGTCAAGAAATTGTCAGAGGAAATCAGAACAGAGCAGTCTTGCGTGAGTTGATGCAGACGCCCAGAATCTTATCGGTATTGTCCATAAACTTGTGCATGCTCTGAGTGGCAGGATCGTAGTACATCAAGCCAGTGGTGTAGTTCTTTTCACCAGACTGTGCACGGAAACCGAAGTACACGTAGTGTGTGGTTGGATCCACGGCAAACTGAGTGGTGTAAACGCCCTCAGATGCTGAAGTGTTGATTGGGTCAGCCTCCATGTTGATAAACTTGTTGTAGTTGGAGTATTCCACCGTCTTGTCAGATGCAGGGATATTATATTCGCAGAAGCCCACACCAGGAGTAGTTCCGGCAGTCATCCACACATAGAGCTTGCCGAGGTCTTCATCAAGGGTGAAGGCACGAGGCTGGGTGGTTTCAAGCACGATTGGGTGAGGAATCTTCACACCTGCGCCAGTCTTGCCGATATCACTGGTGTTGAAGCGGTAGATACCATTACCTGAATAGTTCTTACCCCACCAGAACATACCGCTCTTGTCGATATATATACCAGTATGGATAGCGCCATACGACATACCCTGACCGTAGTAAGCAAGCTGGTTGTTCACCACGAAGTAGCCAGCGGTGCTGGAGTAAACGGTAGACTCACGAGCGCCACGGGTGCTCAATGGAATCTGGCGGATACCGGTGTTACGGTCGGTGTAGTAGAGGTAAGTGCCATCGGTGCAGCCCTGGAATGGGTCGTTGAAAGCCTGCCCCCCCACATTGGTGATCATCACGTTCACGCTTGCGCCGTCGGCGCTCATCACAGAGATTTTACCGTCGCCGAGAGTGCCTTCCTCGTCATTCACATAAATGTACTGCTTACCGGCATCGAGGATATATATATTATCTTGCTCAGTGCCTGATGCTGATTTTTCTGTGGCGAACACCAGCTGAGTTGGCATGTTGCCAGAGTTCACACCCATATCAAATGGAAGGTTCTTGGTGCCCTTTGGCAGCTTGCTCATGTCCACGAGCTTATATGCCTTGATATTGCCACCGAGCTCGGCATAGTAGAGTGTGGCGCATGGGTCGGTAGTACCCACTTGCACATTCACATAAGAGTCTTGCAGACGGCGGTTTTCACCATTCACGTCAAACCAAGTTTGCAACTCGATTTTTTGTGATCCTATGTTCTGGAAGCAGAGAGCGCCAGGGTTGTCGATAGAGCCATCCTCGTGAGAATAGCCCACGAATTCAGTAATTTCGGTTCCATCGGCCTTCTTGGTTCCTTCTGGGAATTTCCATACATATTTGCACACGAGCTTCTCCGGGTTAGGCAATTCAATGTCGAGGTTCACCTTCACATCGTTAATCACCACCACAGGGGCAGTCTGGCTGGTCACGCTCAGCACTGGAGCGATATCGTAAATCATAAGCGGGTAGGTTCTGGATCCCACGCCATCCACAGTGAGAGTGACGTTGTACACGCCAGCCTTTTCATACTTATGCTTTGGGTTGGCTTCGTTTGAAGTCTTTCCATCGCCGAAATCCCAAGTCACATTGCCACTTTTTGAGGAAGTGTTGGTGAATTGGACTGTTGACACGACATAGAAGTCGAGTTGATACTCATCGCCATCTACCTGGTAGGTGAAATCCACATCCTTTGAGGGGAAATTGCCATAGCTTGGCTCTTTGTCCACACAAGAGGTTACAGCCAGCATCATAATGGCCAAGAGTACAAAATTCTTTATCATTTTCATATTGGCTTTCGTATTAATTGAGTGTGATTTCTTCATTGTTACTTGTTACACCCACCTTGCCCTCTGTGTCATAAACACGATATGTGGGCTGCAGATAGTAGGTGCGGGTAAAATCTACGTTATAGGCCTTGTTGGCAGAGTCATAAATCCAGTCGATGAAAGGAATGGTGCTGATAAGGTCTTTCCAGTAAGGCATATATTTGGCGCGCACGGTAGTGATCTTGCCACCAGTGTCGTCGCTGTAGCGGCTGAAGAGCCATTCTGCCGATTTATACACTGGGTAAACCTTGGCGCCATCAGGTGCGTCTTCTGGTTTAGCCACTTCATTGTAGGTGGTCTGCTCGTTCACCACAGTGATGTAGTAGTAGTGGTCGATCTCGTCCACCAGGTCACCTTTAGCGTTTTTCACCTGGGTGTACCATGCGTCGCTCTTCTTGTCGCTCTCCGTCTCGGTTGGAAAGTTCACACCATACTTCGTGTTGAGCTGCTCAAACACCTCTTTGGGGAAGTCGTACTTTACATACACGCCACGCAGGTCATTGTAGTAGGTGCTGTCCTTGGTGAGGGCAGTGACCATGTGTTCCACAAATTCAGTGTCGAAACCCTCAGGGAAATACTGGCTGAATTTGTCAGCGTCCCAGGTGGCAGGAGCTTTCCAAACCACTGGAGCAAGAGTGCGTGAGGTGGGGAAAGAATCAGTAAGCACATATTCGTGTCCGTCCCACTCTGCTTTTGAGTGTGCATATTTGGCCACGCTTTGTGAACTGCGCACGGTGTCGGTCACAGAATACGACTTGTTGTAGGCCAGCGATGTTGTGAGCTTCGCAGTGGCCGACGCGGTCTGCTCGCGTTTCACCTGCGCCCACACTTCGCTGTGGTCGATTTGGCGTTCAGCCGAGGTGTAATATTTAGCCTTGAAGCCTGCGTAGTTGCCAGCTTTCACCACCTTGGAGCTCTGTTCCCAGTCCACGGTAGGGAGAATCTGTCCAAGTTCGCCCTTGTCGGCGATAAGGTCGTGATTGGCACAGGAGGTGAGTGTCAATGCTCCCAAAGCTAAAGAACCTATAATATTTAAAATTTTCATAATCGTAATTAAATGTAATTTTTCATTTATAATAAATGAGTTCTCGCTTAATATTATTCGCCGGTGAGCGATTTCACCTCACCATACTTCTTAGCCCAGATCATTGGCTCCTGCAGCCACTTGTAGTTCTTGTAGGCGCCAAGGCGTTCGAGCTCGGAGCGGTTGTATTTCTCCTCGGTCTCTGGGTCGTAGTTGATGCGCTGAATCCAGGTGTTCTCCTTCTGGGCTTCAGTCAAGCCATCTATCCAGTATGCAGCGTAGAGGTTGTATGGACGGCGCAGTGTAGGATAGATGATTTCCTGATTGTCACCAATACCGTATTTGTTTCGGTTGTTGCTATAGTGGTAGCGGCGCATGTCGGTCCACTGCTCTGCCTGGAGATAGAGGGCGATATACTTCTGCTGCATCAAGTCGCTGAGCGAGAATTCGCTTGGGTTGAAGAACCAGTGCTTGTTGCCGCGCTCTGTCACCTTGTGCACATTATAGGTGCGTACCACCTGGCCACGTACAGTCTTCTCGGTGTAGTCCTCTGTGTTGTTGAGGAAAGCGTCCACTTGAAGATCCCACCATTTCTTAGCTTGGAAGCCTGGCACGTCGCTTGCCGAGTTGTCGCCAGGATACTTGTTGTCGGTGGTGGCGTTGTAGTTAGGGTTGGTGTACTTCTGAAGGAAGAAGTCGAGGTGACGCTCAATGTTGTGCTCGGTAGCTTCCTTAGCCAGAGCGCAAGCCTGAGTCTTGTCGCCCATCCAGTAGAGAGCCTCCGCCTTGATGAAGTAGAGCTCTTCCATGGTGAAGAGAGGATTGTAGCCATTGGTGGCGCCAGCATAAGCGCCCATATACATGTCTGGATAGTTCACTGCCTTGTAAGAAGAACCCATGCCGATGTTGGCATCAAGGTAACGCATCTTCACCTTGGCAGCTTCCACTGAAGAAGAAGTAGGTCCTGTACGGGCAATCATCAGCAAGCCACAGCGAGGGTCGTTAGCCCATCCGTCGTGCTGGCTTTCTGCAGTGAACTGACCGTTGAGCTTTTCATCGTCGGGCTTGCCCAGACCGAGAAGGTCAACCATAAAGAATTTAGTAGGAACGGCTTCGCTCAAGAGGTTGCCACGAGACTCCCAAGAGTTGATCTTAGGCTGTGCCACACTCCACACGCAGCTCTGTTCGCCAGTGCCGCCAGAGAAATTGTAGCGGGGCTCGTTGCCAAACCATGAGCCGTAAAGCAGGTCGCCTTTGCGCCACTGCTGAATAGCTGCATCGGCAGCATCAACAATCTTCTGGCACATAGCTGGGCTACAGTCAATGTTAGGAATGTTACGCAAGAGCATACGAGCCTTGAGGGCAAGCACAAGACCCTTCCAGCGACTGAGGTCGCCACCATATATGCGGTCCACGTCGAAACCAATCGTCTGGTTGTCGGGACTATTCACGATAGAGGGGTCGTCATACATCTTAATCAAGTCTTCAGCCTCCTGAAACATCCAGGCGTAGATAGAAGCCTGTGAGTCGTATTGTGGAGAATTCGACTGGAGAGCCTGTGAGCGTGGCATGTCACCAAACTCATCAGTGGTGAGCTGAGTGGACATCAAGCGAATAGTGCGCGCAATCAGCTCGTAGTTAGGCGATTTGATAGCCTGTGAGTTGGCGATCAAGTTCTGGCCATTCTTGCAGATATCGTAGAAGTGTCGGCGCCATTGTGGATGGCGGTTCATGGTCAGAAGCTCCCACTCGCTCTTATAGGAGTAACCAGAGCTGAGCTTGGTCTTGTCGGTGGTGGTGAGCATCTGAGAGAAATATGTGTTGTACTCGGCGTTGTCGTAGTTGATCTGCTGAGCATAGAACACGAGCACTGGCAAGCCCACCTTGGCATCAATCACATGCGCCTTGTCGGGGTTCACATTGTCGTCGAGAGCGTCTTTACAGCTCACGGTAGCCATGCCCACCAATGCAGATAATGCTATTAATTTTATCTTGTTCATAATGTATTATTGCCTGAGATTAGAATGTTGCTTTAAGTGTGAAGTTGAAGCTGCGGGTAGAAGGCACGTTGTAGTTGTCGATGCCTGAACCACCTGCGCCACCTCCAGTAGAGGCGAGCACTGATGGGTCGTTGCCTGAGTACTTGGTGAGCAAGAACAGGTTACGGCCGGTGATAGTAGCGCTCAAGCCCTTGATAGGCCATGATTTCTTAAGCAGAGAAGTGAAGTCGTAGTTCAAGGTCACATAGCTCAAGCGAATGTAAGAGCCATCCTCGATGAAGTTCGACGACACTGCGTAGAAGTAAGTGCTCATGAAGTTGTAGTCGAATACCACAGGAGTGGTGTTTTTGCGGTAAGTGCCGTCGCCATTTGCCACCACACCGTTGAAGATGTATTCACGGTTACGGTATTTTTCAAGTGTGCGAGCCATGCCGTTACCCATCAGGTTACGGCCTGTCACATTCACCACGTCACCGCCGCAGCGGCCATCGAGCAGGAATGAGAGAGTGGCATTCTTATAGCGCAAAGTGGAACCGAGACCGAGCAGGAAGTCTGGCTCACGGTTACCGATGAGTGTACCCTTAGAGGAGCTGATCACAGGATAGCCGTTTTCGTTGCAGATCACGTTGCCGTCAGGGTCACGCATATAGTCTTTACCAGTGATACCAGTGGTGGAGCCACCGAGGTAAGACACTGAGAAGATATCGCCATACTGGCCGGCGTTGATTTCCGACACACCTTCAGGGAGGTAGGTGAGCTTACCGCGGTTGAACGAGAAGTTCACGTTGGCAGTCCAGTCGAAGTCCTCTGTCTTGATGATATCCTGTCCGAGGGTGATTTCCATACCGTGGTTGAGCACGGTACCTTCATTACGGGTCTGGAGGATAGTGCCTGAAGCTGGCGACACACGCACCGACACAATCTGGTTGTCGGCAGTGGTTGAGTAGTAAGCCACGTCTAAGCGAGTGCGGCTGTTGAAGAAGCGCAAGTCGGCGCCGATTTCCCATGAAGAGTCCATTTCAGGCTCAAGGGTGATTGCGCGGGAAGTGGTTGGGTCCACACCGTAGCCTCCGTCAGGGAAGGTAACCCATTGCTTGTAGGTATCGGTGAAGAGGTATGATGGGCAGTCTTTACCCACCTTTGCCCAGTTACCGCGAATCTTACCATAAGAGAACCACTCGTTGCTCAAGTGGAAGAGTTCGCTGAAGATCACACCACCAGTCACTGATGGATAGAAGTACTGGCACTTTTCAGCTTGTTTCAAGCGTGATGAGCCATCGAGGCGGCCAGTGACAGAAAGTTGTGCCACGCCCTTGTAGTCGAAGCGAAGCTCACCGAAGTAGCCATACTTGTTCCAGGAAGTGTGATAGAGGGTTGGGTGGTTGCTCTTGAGCAAGTCACCGTTAGTGAAGTCGGTGTTCATGAAGCTGTAGTAATCACCGCCAAGCTGGAAGTGCTCGCCGTAGATTGAAGCTTCATAGCTGCTCACCTCCTTGTACTCTGCACCAAGGAGGAAGTTAAAGTTGAAGTCCTCAGCGAAAGTCTTTTTCCAGGTGGCAGTGGCCAAAGCGGTAAACTGCTCGCTGCGTGAGGGCTGGAATGAATAGGAACCATAAAGGCTCTGGTTCTTAGCCAGCACGTCTTGCACCTTCTCGTCATCGGGATTGATGAGGTCACCGTCGTAGACACGAGGAATAGTATAGCTTTCGTAGGTGCTGTATCCCTTATCGTAACCAATCTTGCCGTTGAACACGAGGTCCTTGATTGGCTCATAAGTTAATTGTCCATTGATTACGATACGGTTGCTTTCAGTGTTGCTCTTATCTTTGTATCGTCCGTAGTAAGGTGAAGGTCCGCAGTTCAGACGCTCAAGGTCGGTAAGTTCGTCCCAGTGGTCGTAACGCGCCGCCCAGTTCACGTGCCCTTCAAGGGTTTGGTAATCCTTCATGTCTTTGTTGATGCCATAAGCATAGATGCTGCTCATGGAGTTACCGAATCCGCGGCTCTTGCTGTTCACGAAGTTGGTGGAGAGCTGGATAGTAACTTGGTCGCTTGGCTTGTAGTTGCCTTTCAAGAACACAGTGAGTTGCTTCTTGTAGTCTTTTGGCACGATACCTTGATTGTCGGTATAAGCCACAGATGCGTAGGAGTTGAATTTCTCGCTACCGCCCGACACCGACATGTCGTACTTCTGTAGAAGTCCGGTGCCAAGGAAGCCACTGAGGTTGTCGTAATACTTGTCGTTTTCGTTCAGGTATGGACCCCAGCCGCCGGTGGAGCTGTTTTCCTTATACATGCCGCGCACACCAGGAGTGAACACTCTCTGGAGCTTAGGCACACGCATTGCATTGCTCACCTCAAGTGAAGCCGACGCGTTCACAGTCACCTTGCCGTCTTTAGCACCGCTCTTGGTGGTGATCATGATCACACCGTTGGCAGCTTCCTGTCCGTAAAGGGCTGATGCAGCGGCGCCTTTCAGCACGCTCATATTCTCTATATCGTTGGCGTTGATGTCGCCCAGCGAAGTACCGTGACCGCGGACAGGCACACCATCCACGATTACGAGTGGCTCGTTGTTCTGTGAGGTGTTGACCGATGAAATGGCACGGATAATCACCTGGGTTGAAGAGTTAGGCGAGCCACCGCCAGAGTTTACTTGCAGGCCTGCCACCTTACCTTGCAGCGAATTTGCAAAGTTTGATGCGCTACCAGCAGTCACCTGGTCGGAATTAAGACTCTGGACCGCGAAGTTCAGTTTCTTCTTTTCTTGTGTCTGACCCATGGCAGTAACCACAACTTCAGAAAGCACCTGAGAATTGTCGGTCATCTCCACATCGATAACGGTTTGGTTACCAACCTTAATCGAGACTGGGTTCATACCCACATAAGTGATGTCGAGCACGTCGCCGTCCTTTACATCGATTTGAAATTTTCCATCAACATCGGTGGTCACACCACGAGTTGTGCCATGCACGCGCACGGAAGCGCCAATAATGGTCTCCTTGTCCGACGCCTGCTTCACAACTCCCGTGACTGTGCGGGCAAAACCCATCACCGCAAAGAGGGAAAATAACAGAAGCAATAGCTGTTTTCTCATAATTAATTGTTTGTTAGTTATTTGTTAAATGGATTGTTAACGTATTTATAGCTAAGCAATTCGCTACCGCAAAACCGCTTTCTTCTAAACAAATGCATATTTAGCAATCACAAAGATAAGCATATTTTTCGGTAACGATAAAGGGTTTGCAATTAATAATTCAGCACCATTTACATTTTTTAAACATTCTGAACAGCATTTTAGAAGAGTCGCGATAAAGGTTATCACACATTAAAATATTATACAAAGCCCTTTTAGCGCACACGCACACCCTTACTCAATGCGCCCACTCCTGTAGACGATATGGCAACGCAGCACTCCTTTTAGGTGACGCCTGTCACTTCAGCCCGAAAAATATAATTTCGCCAGACGCCCCGCCCAAAAACCATTATTTATGTATATTTATGCAGTTAAATATACAAGAACGCCACATTTCCTTAAAAATATCGCTTTAATTTAATTTTTTACTTACATTCTCTTGTATATTTCATTTTTCTTGCATACATTTGCATAGATAATAAATAATTATTCATTTTTAAACAATCACTGATATGGAAGAGTCAAAGAAATTCCTTCTTCAAGAAAAAGATATTCCCACTGCATGGTACAACGTGATGGCTGACATGAAAAACAAGCCACGTCCCATGCTCAACCCCGCCACTAAAGAGCCGCTGAAAGCAGAGGATCTTTACCCGCTTTTCAACAAAGCGTGCGCCGACCAGGAGTTGAACACCACCGACCAATGGATTGAAATTCCAGAAGAGGTGAGGGAAATGTACAAAATTTGGCGCCCCACCCCACTGGTCCGCGCCCGTGGCTTGGAAAAGGTGCTCGACACGCCTGCACACATCTATTTCAAGAACGAGAGCGTAAGCCCCGTGGGCTCTCACAAGCTCAACTCCGCCATTGCGCAGGCATATTACTGCAAGAAAGAGGGCGTGACAAACATCACCACCGAAACCGGCGCAGGACAATGGGGAGCCGCACTTTCACTGGCGGCAAAGCACTTCGGCCTGGAGCTGGCAGTGTATATGGTAAAAGTATCCTACAACCAAAAGCCATACCGCCGGTCCATTATGCAGACCTATGGCGCAGAGGTGATTGCATCGCCAAGTATGTCGACCCGCGCAGGAAAGGATATCATCACCAAGAACCCCAACTACCAAGGCTCGCTCGGAACCGCCATTTCCGAAGCTGTGGAATTGGCGATGACCACGCCCAACTGCAAATATGTGCTTGGCTCAGTGCTCAATCACGTGGCGCTTCATCAGACCGTCATTGGCCTGGAGGCAGAGAAACAGATGGAAATGGCAGGCGAATACCCCGATGTGGTGATTGGCTGCTTCGGTGGCGGAAGTAACTTCTCAGGCATATCATTCCCTTTCATGCGCCACAACCTCAGCGGAGAGCGCCACACGCGCTTCATTGCCGCAGAGCCGGCGTCATGCCCAAAGCTCACACGAGGAAAATTCCAGTACGACTTCGGTGACGAGGCTGGCTACACTCCGCTCATTCCTATGTACACCCTCGGCCACAACTTCTCACCGGCCCATATCCACGCTGGCGGACTCCGCTATCATGGCGCAGGTGCCGTGGTGAGCCAAATGATGCAAGACGGAATGATGACCGCTGTGGACATTCAGCAGCTCGACACCTTCAAGGCTGCCACCATGTTCGCTCAAAGCGAAGGCATCATCCCGGCTCCTGAATCGTCGCACGCCATTGCCGCAGCCATCAAAGAGGCGCTGAAATGCAAAGAGGAGGGCGTTGGCAAGACCATACTCTTCAACCTCTCCGGCCACGGCCTCATCGACATGAGTGCCTACGACCAATACCTCTGTGGCGAACTTACGAACTACGAGGTGCCCGACAGCGAGATTGCCGACAACGTGAAAGGCCTCGAGCCAATCATCAAATAAAGAATGCTCAAGGAGGCCATCGCGCCATCTAAGATGATAAGATAACAGAGAGTTAGCTTATAGTGTGAATTAGTAATAGTGTTTTTAGGTTCCTTTACCTTGGTATAAGACAAATAAAGGGATAAAATTTGAGGCCACGCCAAATTTGGCGTGGCCTCAAATTTGCTATTTCAAGAAGCTATTTCAGCACCTTGTTGATGAGCGCCGTCACATCGGTCACGTCCACTGTGCCATCACCATCGATATCAGCCATTTCGGTATCCATATCGAGAGTGCCAAGAATCATATTAATCAAGGTGGTGACATCGGTCACATCCACAGTGCCGTCGCGGTTCACATCGCCAGGCAGAGCCACTGTGCTCAACTTATATGCTGCCATACCATTGCCTGGAACATACACATACAGCATCATCGAGCCAGCCTCCTCCGTGCTCATTGCCACGCAAGGCGCGCCCCACGTCTGGCTATACACACTTCCTAAGCCCCTACGGGGAAATATCCACATCGGCATGAAGCCGTCGAGGTCATCGCCAGAGGCATTTTGGGCAAGGATATAATTAAAGTAGCTGTTATTGTCGCCATTGGGATAGAGTATATAATTCTTGCCTTTCAGGGTGAATGAAGCTAAGCCGTTGGCATTCAGTCCAGCAGGTAGAATGTAGCTTTGGGTCATCTTGCTATCTACTGCGCCAGTGCTGAAATCGTAGCGTGTGGGGTAGATGGTGCTACCCTTCACATACACAATGTGCTCGTTCACCGGTATCACACGGGCGGCAATACCCACGTTAGTGGCACTCGACGGAGCAAATCCCGCCAGAGTGGCTATTTCGCTTGCGGCTACCGCACCACCGCGAATAGTCCAGCGAAGCAGTTGCGTGCCAGAGCTTAAAGCGGCAAACACATAGTAATCGCCCTTGCTCACATCGCCATACACGGCACAATGGTCAACACGAGTGGTGGATGCACCGCTATAAGTGAGCGACAGCAACTTTGTCACCGCGCCCGTGGCTGTGTTCACCTCAAATAGCTGGAGTGGCTGCGTACTGATATTCAGTGAGAGGTTAGACACTATCACATGCCCTGCCGCATCGGCCATCACATCATTGCAGGGAAAATAGCCCACGCTTGCCTCGTCGCCGAGAGCGAGGCGATTGACACGTTCACCAGTTTCGGTGCTGTACACGTCTAAATAAGTGGACGAAGAAGAGGAGTTGGAATAGCGGCCCGACACATAAATATTGTCGCCCGACACTGCAAAGCCACGGTTGAGCGCACCGTTGCTCTCAAAGCTCATATTATCGTAACCACTGCCGACAGAGCGCACCCACAGATTGGCGAGGCGCATTCCGTTCATAGCGGTATAGTAATCTGAGTCAATGTCTTTTTTTATCACATATCCCTTTTCTATTGAGCCAACAGGAGCCTTAGTCACCTCAAAACTGCGCACCTGCGAGTAGGCGCTTCTGTAGTCCTGGCGAATGGTCTGCACTCGCCAGTAGAACGTGCCCTTTCCCAACTGGGTGATGGGGCAAGAGGCGGAAAGGTTGGAACCTGAGGCGCTGACTTCGGCGGTTTCAAAAAGCACTTTAGAGAAGTCGCTGTTAGCAGCCACTTGAAGCCGGTAGCCATTGGCGGTGACGGGCGTGAAGATGAACGTGATAGCGTCGCCCTCCAGTTTCGCGCCTTCGGCAGGGCTGACGAGGGTCACAGGGTCGGCATCGCCAAGCACCACAGAATTAGAGAACGCCGGGTCGTACTCATTGCCCACACGGTCCACCACACACACGGCATACTGCCAGTCGGCGCCACGGTAAGCTTCCGGGATGGTAAAGCTTTCCGAGTAGCTCATATCCAGCAAGTAGTCGGTCTGCTGATGGAAGTCGGAGGTAGGCATAGAGGAAGGAAAGGCATACACGGAATAGCGCAAGCCATTGTATCCTTTCCATGTGAGCGTGCCTGAGGCGCACTTCACATCGGTCACCACACCAGGGTTAGTGCCTTGCTTCCATGAGAGCACCGGCACAAGGGCTGGGCGGGCATACACCGTGCTTTTAAGATAATGCGCCAGCGAATTGCCGCTGATTTCATACAGATATTTGCAGGAATAGAATATGCTGCCAAAGTTTCCGTCAGTGCTCTTGTCACGGTTGAGTTGAGCCTGGTTGGCATATTCCACATAGTCGGAAGCCGAGCTTGAGGAAGTCATTCCGGAAATGGAACTTGAGATATAGGCATGGCGGCCGAACTGTGCCGAAATCTTTTCCCACCATGGAGATATGGTGGAGTAGTCGGCGTTAGCGCCAATCTTCCAATACACTTGCGGAGATATATAATCCACTGTGCCACTGCTGATCCATGCCACAGGGTCGGAGAAGATACCGTTGTACTGCCAGTCGCTGGTGTTGGAAGGGCAAGGGGTTACGCCATACTTGTTTGCCACACTCCTGTCGGTGCAAGCCACGCCAGCCGGAGAGATGCCGAAGCGCACATAAGGCTTGGTGGACTGAATCATGTCGTAAACAGCCTTCACCATACGGTTCACATTGTCACGGCGCCAGTCACCAAGGCTCAAGGCAGTGCCGGAGGAGCTCCATTCGGTGTAGTCGCCAGCACTGCTGTTCGATGGGATGCCATTCGGATAAAAGTAGTCGTCGAACACCAGACCGTCCACATCATAATTGCTGATAATCTCCTTGCACACATCGGTGATGCGAGTAATGGTCCACTGCTGGGCAGGATCAAGAATAGTGGTGGAGCCATAAGTGAGGGTGTGGCCGCCATTTTTCACCACCTGGTCCTGGGTTGTGTTCCAGTTGCTGCCAGTGGAATAGCGGTAGGGGTTCACCCAGGCGTGGCACTCCATGCCTCGCTTGTGGCATTCCTCCACCACAAATTGCAGGGGGTCGTAGCTTGGAGCACTGCCGCGGCTGCCGGTGAGGTAGCTCGACCACGGCTCGTAGCTCGACTTGTAGAAAGCGTCGCACATGGCGCGCACCTGGAAGCACACACTGTTGAAGTTATTGGTCTTCAGCGAGTCGAGCATACGAATCATAGAGGCTTTTTGCACCGATGCGCTACTGCCATTGGCTGCGGCGCCATTGGCATTGTGAGGCCAGTCGAGAGCCCACACCGTGGCAATCCATGCCGATCGAAATTCACGTTTTGGCGCTGTGTAGGAAGCCGACATGCCTGTCAGGGCGCACAGCGCCATCATCAAAAAAGAAATTAGTCTGTGGTTCATAAATTAATGAGTATTGACCTTTTACCAGTTAAAATTAGTAGTAGTTAGTGATAGAAATAGTTGCGTATATGGATACAAAGTTATTCATTTTTACGAAAAAAATGACGTTTTTTCGTGATTACTGCAACCTTTTGCCCTACCTTTGCCATCTAACACATGAGCTGTCAACGTAAAAGACGGCATCATGGCACTATTTTTGAAACCAATTTTAACACAATATGAAGAAGTTTCTATTTATCCTTGCGCTGATGCTTACAGTGGCATCGCCATTGCCCACTCAGGCGACACCAAAGGCACAGGTTGCCCGATCGGGCGACACCACCACCATCATTGCAGACGGCGACACCCTGAAGTTCACCGATTCTGCCGTAAAATCGGCCATCAAAAATGCCGTAAACGACACCATATGGAACGAGGGCAGAGAAAGCGAATACGACCGCGAAGTAACCGAGCGCACAATCGCCTATAGGTGGGCCGATGTGGCACAACTCGCCACCACTCTTTTTATCATCTGCGTCGTCTCTGTAGTGTTTCTGTGCTTGCTGTTCTATTTCCTGCACCGCCGCGCAAAATACCGAGTAATAGAGAAAGCCATTGAGAGCAATTACCCCCTGCCTCCTTCGCTGGGAGGAATGCAGCCATTTACACCCACGACGCCACAACAGCCCGACGCATGGCGCCCCGCTGCGCCGAAGGCCACACTTCAGTCTTCGGCATATCCCGACACAGGCAATACCACCCCTGCGCAGGAAGTGCCAATGTATTACCGCGCCAACTACCGTGCCTACAAGAGTAGCGTCACACTGATTTGTGTGGGGATGGCGCTGGCGCTATTTTTCTTATTCAACAATGCAGAGCCTTTGGCTTGCCTGATGCTGATGATTTCTTTTCTCGGCCTGGGCAAGGGGCTGATTATCTATAAGGAACAACAGCAGGACCGCGCCTACTGGCAGTGGCAAATGCAGCAGCAAGCATCTGCTCCCCGGCAGCAGGCACCCTCAAAACCCACAGATGAAGAGCAGCCTCCCGTCTTCAACCAACCAATCCACACCGACGACAAATAGACACAGCATCAGACACTAAAGGAATGCTGAGCAAACTTGAAGAAATAAAACTGCTGTCGCAATGCGCGCTCGGCGACAACCGACGCGCATTCGGCGTGCTCGTGGAGGCATACCAGCCACGATTGAGGCGGTTTCTGCTCAACCTCACCATGGGCGACGAGAGCCTGACCGACGACTTGGCACAGGAGACCTTCATCAAGGCATACATGGGCATTCGCTCATTTAAAGGCATATCCCGGTTTGGCACATGGCTCTACCGCATAGCCTATAACGAATTTTACAACCACCGCCGCCACCACCATGAGTGCAGCTTCAGCCATTTGCCTGAGGCGAAGCAGGAGGTGTCGGAACGCACTACCGCCAGCGCCGACGCGCGGCTCGATGCGCGCGCGGCCATGCGCGCGCTCAACCCACAGGAGCGGACAGTGGTCACTCTTTTCTATATCGACGACCTCCCGATCAAGAAGATTGCCTCCATCACGAGCATGCCTGAGGGCACGGTGAAGTCGCTACTTTTCCGCTCTAAAGAAAAGATGCGAAATGCCATCAAATATCAGTACAGAGAATAACGTTATTTCTACAATGAAACATACGAATACCGACGACAAGACATTGGCTGAACTGCTTAAAAAAAGCAGTTACCACGCCACAGAAAACGAATGGTTCACCCCTCGCGTGCTCAACCGCCTGCCAGAGCCACGCCGCACCACCCTATGGCTGAGAGTGGCACTGTACGCCATAGTGATTGGCGGTGTGTTTGGGTGCTGGATATGGTTCAGCCACACGCAAGACTCAAGTGTGATCACTGTGCGCCATCTCATCTGCTACACAAGCATGATAGGCGGATGCATGGCGGTGACGGGCATCGCAGCCATCGGCTTCTTCAAATCTGAATAGCCACACACCCAGAGGCTGATTTGCGGCCTTTGACATTATTTAGGAGTGGTATGTGGGCGGAATTTTGTAACTTTGCAAAGATATTCATAATTTGGAGCTACTATGATTGAGACTGCATTGTATCTGATTCCCGTGCCACTTAGCGATGGCGACCTGAAAGGCGTGCTGCCTGCCGCCAATATCGCATTAGTGAGCCAAATCAAGCACTTTATCGTGGAAAATGTGCGCTCAGCACGGCGTTTTCTTAAAAAGTGCGACAGGGATATCGACATCGACAGCCTCACTTTCTACGAGCTTAACCGCCACACCGACCCTCGACAGGTGAGCGGGTATCTCCACGCGCTGGAAAAAGGCGAGCCTATGGGGGTAATCAGCGAAGCCGGCTGCCCCGCCGTAGCCGACCCTGGCGCCGACGTGGTGGCCATCGCTCAGCGCAAACGACTGAAAGTGCGCCCTCTTGTAGGCCCATCAAGCATTTTGATGGGGCTGATGGGCAGTGGTTTCAACGGACAGAGTTTCGCTTTCAACGGTTATCTGCCCATCGAGGCTGGAGCAAGGGCAAGGAAACTGAAAGACATGGAGCAGCGCATCATGAAGGAAGACCAAACGCAAATCTTCATCGAGACTCCTTACCGCAACAATTCTCTAATGGCAGAGCTCACGAAGCAGCTGCCTGCCAGCCTGCGGCTATGTGTGGCCACCGACATCACTGGCGAGCGCGAGCGCATTGTCACCATGGGGGTGAAAGATTGGGGCAAACACGCCATCGACCTTGGCAAGGTGCCCACCATTTTTCTTCTCTACAAATAAATGAATAATGGCTTTACCTACACCCCTCTCACTACACGAAATGAACAACAAAAACGATAATAAAGCAAAACCTCAACAAGGATCTATTTTCTTCGGCGACAACGACGGCGCTATTGAGCCAGCAATGCCTACGGGCGCACCGCAGCAGGCCATCAAGAAAACGCCAGCTGAGGGCGAATGGAAGATGCACTTTGCCAGCTTCGGCAGTGGGTCGAGCGGCAACTGTGCCTACATTGGCAACGAGCGTGAAGGCATATTGGTGGACTGCGGTGTGGAGCCCGACCAGGTGTTCAAGGAACTTGAGCGCAACGGCATAAAGATGGGAAAAATCAAAGGTATTCTTCTCACCCACGACCACGCCGACCACGTGCGATACGTTTACCGAATTCTGCGTAAGTATAAGAGTCCAAGAATTTGCGTGTGGTGTACCAACCGGTGCCTCAACGGCATGCTGCGCAAGCACAGCATATCAAACCGCATCAAAGAGTATCACAAACCCATTTTCCACGAAATTCCGTTCTCGCTCGCCGGTATGAAAATCACCGCTTTCAAGCAGTCGCACGACAGTGAGGACTGCAGCGGATTCATGATAGAGGGCGGCGGGCGCAAGTTTGTAATCTCTCCCGACCAAGGAGCCATCACCACCCGCGCCGACTTCTATATGCGCCAGGCGCAATATCTGATGATAGAGAGCAACTACGACCACCGCATGCTCATGAATGGAAAATATCCCGCCTATCTCAAAGCGCGCGTGGAAAGCGACAAAGGACATCTCGACAACAAGGTGACCGCAAGGTTTGTGGCAAGCATCTGGAATCCAGAACTGAAATACGTGTTTCTCAACCACCTGAGCAACGACAACAACACGCCAGAAATTGCGCTGCACGAAACCCGTAAAGCGCTTGAGGCCAAAGGCGCTACAGTGGGCGACGCAAGTTATGCTCCAGACCAAATCACGCGCGACGTGCAACTCTACGCCCTACCCCGCTACGAAACCAGCACATGGTTCATTCTGTAGTAAAGCGAGCATCAATTTTTCATCAACGGCTTTAAACTTGCTTGCAAATCTCAGTGACAGCCTCCCCCCAAAAAAATGGTAGTGCCGTGGCAAACTGCGCACGCCTCTATAGGCGTGTGGCACAGCATCGCCTATCCGCGCTTAAAAGCGATAGGCTTGGGGTTCTTAAAATCGGCGTTATCGCTCACCAAGCTCTGCACCGATGGCGTAAGGTGCTTTTTCAAGGATTTGTATGGAATGAGAATTTCGATGGTGCCCTCGCCCTCGTTAGCTATTTCGCCAGGCTGAAACACAAAAAAGATGCCCTTTTTGCGCAGGCAAAGCTCTGATGACAACCGTGTGGCCTTGTGAAGCGGCATACCGCCGTCATCGGCCAGCGACTCAATTTTTGCGTTCACCACCTTCAGCACTGCCTCCACGGCATTTGTATTGAATATATTGGCAACTGTGAGCACAGCATGGTTGCGCCGGCTATAATTCACGAAGTAGTTTCTCTCACGCGTCTTATAGCCGTCATACGACGTCTGGTCAATCTCCATCACCAAAATGTTACGGCTGGTGAACACCGGGTAGATTTTCACGCCCTGCACATTGCCGTATTTAGTCATAATGGAGGGGGTGGTGCTGAGCGACTTATAGTCCACGTCGGAGGCGTTGAATACAGGCGTTTTCAAAAAGCCCTGTATGCCACCCTGTAAATTTGCATGGCTTCCACGGAAGGCTTTGTCGGCAATGGCGCCCTTGAGCGTGGCAAGGTCTTTGCTGCCATTAATCTCTGTGGGAAGTTTGCACTTCACACGTTTTATGCTGGCGTAATACGTTTGATTGTCGCCTTCCACAGCCGGATTTACCGACACAAAAAAAGCGCTGCTCTCCGTAGTTTCATACTTGTCGGGCAGAGATGTGTCGGGGATAGTGTCGGCCACTTCCACAAGGTCGCGCGCTCCGTCAAAGAAGTCGCTTTTTCCGTCTTTGTTGATATGGCCCGTCACATACCAGAATCCTGTGGCCACATCAAGAGCCACAAGCAGGGCTATGATAATAATATAGGTGCGTTTGGTCATATTTATCACACTTCTTCTATTTTATAACTCGGCCGTTATTTTCTCGGCAGCCACCTTCACGCTGTTCATCAGCCACATAGGGGTGGACGTGGCGCCACATATTCCAATCGAGTTCATCCCTTCCAGCCACTCTGGGGCAATCTCTGATTCGTTGCTCACCAAATGGGAGTTAGGGTTTGCACTCTGGCACTCTCCGAATAGGATTTTGCCGTTGCTGCTCTTGCTTCCGCACACGAAAAGAATGAGGTCGTGGCGCTGAGCAAACTCGCGGATTTGCGGTATGCGGTTGGCCACCGAGCGGCAAATGGTGTCGTAGCTTTTCAGCTCCGCGCCATGAATCATTCGTTTACTCACGGCCTCTATAATTTTTTTCAGCTCCTGCACGCTTTTGGTGGTTTGGCTGTAGAGATACACATTGCGTGAATAGTCAATCTTGTCGATTTCACCAATATTCTCAATCACAAGGGCCTTACCCGAAGTCTGCCCCACCAGTCCATTCACCTCAGCGTGGCCACGCTTGCCGTAAATCACTATTTGCGGCTCGCCCGTCTCATCGTGATAGGTGCGCTTGATGCGCTGCTGAAGTTTCAGCACCACAGGGCAGGTGGCGTCAATGATTCTGATGCCGTTGCGCTTGGCAATCTCGTAGGTTTCTGGAGGCTCTCCATGTGCACGAAGCAGCACACTCACATTGTGCAGGTGCTTCAGCTGCTCGTGAGTGATAGTTTCCAGTCCCTCCTTCTTCAGCCGCTCCACCTCATTGCTGTTGTGCACAATGTCGCCCAGGCAGTAGAGATGGCCGGTGGTGGCCAATTGCTCCTCCGCTTTGCCTATGGCACGAGTCACGCCAAAGCAGAATCCCGAATGCTGGTCTATTTCTATAATTGCCATTTCTGTTTAAATTGCCGAAGCCAAAGATGAAGTCACAGTTTCCAGCAAAAGCTGGGACGCAGTATGCAGCGAAGCCCACGTGGAGAATACAAACTATGCGCTTGCATCAACGCCTTTAGGCATTCGTGGCATGCCGCACCCCAATACACTTGTGCTGGCTTGATATTATATTCGTTCTTATTTGAGCGGCTGGAGATATTCGCTCACATTCTTCTCAATGCGCATAGCAAGGTCGCCGTCGGTGCAGGGCATAAATTTCTGGCCAGTGATGTCTTCATACAGCTCTATATAGCGTTGCGACACCGTTTCGCAGTATTCATCGGTCATTTCCGGCACTTTCTGCCCCTCCTTGCCCATAAAGCCGTTTTCAATGAGCCATTGGCGCACAAACTCCTTGCTCAGCTGCTTTTGTGGCTCGCCTTTCTCGAATTTTTCCTGGTAGCCGTCGGCATAGAAGTAGCGGCTGCTGTCGGGGGTGTGGATTTCGTCCATAAGAATCACCTTGCCATCGCACTTGCCAAACTCGTATTTGGTGTCGACAAGGATAAGCCCTTTTCCTGCGGCTATCTCCGTGCCTCTTGCAAAGAGTGCACGAGTGTATTTCTCCACCACAGCATAGTCCTGCTCGCTGACGATGCCCTTAGCGATGATTTCTTCACGGGAAATGTCTTCATCGTGGCCGGCGGCCGCCTTGGTGGTAGGGGTGATGATAGGCTCTGGGAAT
>ERZ808278.310-NODE-310-length-36130-cov-13.556341_pt1 | contig 36130 bp, 55 predicted proteins | sample MGYA00521239_ERZ808278 | MGnify/ENA primary metagenome ERZ808278 (study PRJEB31516, sample SAMN03275600) | gut metagenome | biome: mammalia-associated habitat; material: feces | host: Papio cynocephalus | place: Kenya | collected 2012-07-17 ... | reverse complement strand
TATCCCTGCGCACCTCATAAAAAGCAATGTCGGAATTTGTTACTTCTTTCCATGTAACCGTCGCCACATTGCCAAAACCGATAGCAAAATCATCCGGAGTATTCGGCGTAGTGGTTTTAATCGCTACAGTAATATCAATTTGCGGGGATGTATCCGGGCTTGTCGCCACGCCAAATTCATCTTTTGTACAAACTGCAAGGCGGTATTTATCGCCTACAATAGCTTGCGGTATAACCGCCTGGTCTTTGCCACTGCCACCGTAAAGCCATTCACCCTGCCAGCCCATTTCATCTGCTGCAACGCCTTCCGTTACCACTAATCTTTCCGCCTGCTCGTTATTGGTTTTATACCACAGCTGCCCTTCAAGATAAGTAGCCATGTCCGGAGGCGTCCAGGTAGCTACAATGTCATAACGTGCTACGCCATCCGCCAGCTGGCGATAACGGTTATAAGCAGCAAGGTTCTGCACGGGAGGAATATAATAGGCAGTCAGCACATATTCATACGCCTGTACATCTGCTAAGCTCTGCTCGCCAGTACTAAAAATATTATAGGAACAAAATTTTAACCAGATTTTTTTACCTATATCTTCCTTGCGCACCTCAGATTTTAAAAGTGCTTCGTCACAACGCACAATTCTTGCACCGCTGTTATGCGCTGTCGCCGTTGTGTTATACTGCCCACGCTTGCAGCCTTCCAGCTGATAGTTGCCATTTGCAAGCATTGTAGCCGTCGTATAGCTGATGCACTCGCCATCTACCCAGCACAAGGTATTACCACGTTCTGCATCCTGCTCCGTACCACTTATAAGCGTGCCATTAATCTTGATTTCGCAAGCTGTAGCATTAGCAGCCATCGCTTTTGCCAGCGTGCCCAAACGTGCGTTATTGGTTATTGTTCCCAGCCTGCGATAATTGACGTTGTTATCGCTCACGTAGACAATGCAGCCACCCCAGGCATCCTTTTTGCCTTTGGCAGCTATCCACAATTCATTACCGTTAGAAGTCAAATCGCTAGGCGGTTGAAAAATAAGCGGTGTATCCGTGTCGCCTGGTTCAGCGTTAAAATCTACATAAGGTCTGTCAACTTCATGCACATCATATAACGCCTCACTGTAATCGCCTGCTGCACGGCTGATAGCTGTAATAGTCAGAATACCATTCTTATCCTCCGTCACGCTGTCAATAATCGCTACCTGCTTATCTAAGCCGATATTAGCGTCGGTCAAAGTCACAAGGTCGCCCACTTCCAGCCTGCAAAAGGACCAGTCCAGCTTAAACGTGTACTTGTTACGTTCATATTTATTTCGCCTTGCCAGCTCCTCAGCCAGCATTACCGCCCTCTTTTTCGTGTAGATGTAATGTGCCTGGGTGGTACTTGCCTGACGCAAGCCATATTCCGCAATGTTTTCGCTATCTTCGTAGCTCACGCTTTCTTTTTCATAAGCGTTTTCACGGTTATAAAATTCCACCGTAAAGCGATTATAAATCTCGCTGCTGTCTTTACGTGCATAGCTCACGCAGGCACCATTATTTTGTTCCAGAAAATCATCCGCCGTTAAATCATAAACAATCTGCCTGTTCGGCTTCCACTCACCTACAGGACGATCAGCACGGGGAACAATTTTAAAGCGGTCATTAGACCAGAACATATACGCATTGGTCAAACTTGCAATTTCATTAACAATGTCGCGCGCTGTTTTTGCGCTGGTATAATCTGAAGGCGTGCTGATCAGCAAATCAGCCTGCTGGCAATACCTGTGATAATTGTCCAAGCCGACGATTTCCACTTCATTCAAGCCTACTTTGTCTAAAATATAGCGGATGTAGTCAGCAGGGTTAACGTCCACACCGTCGCCAGTATTTAGCAATTTTCCCTTGATTTCAAAATTAAAATTTGGCAGACTCGCATTATTGCCCAAATCCACCACGCCAGCCATATAAGCAAGCCCGGTATATGGCAAAGCCTTTTCCGGATGTTTACCCACGACATAAGCCCATGGCGTTTGGTCAGCAGTGCCACTAAAAAGCGTCATACCAATTTTGCTGGAAGGATAATAATAAAGCTCTTTATCAATCCACACACGGCCAATACCTGCAATAGGACCTTCACACAAGCCCATAATTACAGCAGCAGTATAAGTATATGTAATAGTTGTAGACTTTACGCCACCGCCTTTGCCGCTGCGCTGCGTTTCGCGGTGCTCGTGCGCCGTGAAGTCGTCATAATAAATAACATTGCCACTGATGCGAGTTGTGCCCAGCACTTCCATAACCGCGCTGCCATACTCTGCCGTGCTTACAGTAAAATTACTTATTTTATCTGCTCTGCTCACAACATTAGCAGTCTTAAACAAGCCCATCTACTCACCTCCAAAACGATAAATACCACGCAGGCGGCTTTTGCCCTTAGCGTCTAAAAACATTACATCATCAAGACTAGTTAAAATAACGCCCTGATCCACAACTGCATGACACACCATACCGTCACCAATATAAACGCCACCATGCGAGATGCAGCGGCCAAACTGATACATGAGAAAATCACCTATAGCCAGCTCCTGCACTTCATAGCAATATGTCTGCACGTAGCTTAGAAACCATTCTTCACTATGATGCAGGTGCCATTCATTGCTGTACGGCGTAATTTTTATAGCATCATGCGCTATAACGCCTGCATCTTCCAGCGATGCAATTAAAAGCATCCCACAATCCACGCCGTGCCCCTTTACCCTTGCGCCGTTAATATGCGGCGTCCCAAGCCAGCCTAACGCCGCAGAAGCGATTTTTTGCCCAACGTTAAGCATTACATAAGCACCTCTTTCAAAGGCACGTAGGGAGCAATCAGGCAGCCCGCTGTATTATCAGTGCTGGCTGAAACTGCGCCGCCCTTATTGGAATATGTGCCTTGCGGGTAATATTTCCGCACAGGGAATTCTTGCGACAAGCCTTGTGTGACTGCCTTTACAGTTAATTCCAATCCCAGTCCGCCGCAAGATTTTACTTCAACCTTGCCGCCAAATAAACCAATAGCGCCAATTACTACCGCATCACGAAAAAAGCACCTGCGCAGGTAAAGCTTCGCCATATCCAGCGTACCGTCATGCGCTGCCTTTAAAAGTGGCACCGTACCAATTTTAGCTGTCTTATCTGCCGTAATATTAACGCTCATAGTGTCAACCACTACACTATCATGCAATTTCACCTGCTGGCGTTTGATAAGCAAAGCATCATGCTTATAATTGTGACCATCGTACAGAATATCTTTATCTGCGTCGGTATAATAATGGATGCCACCATCTGCCAGACGCAATTCAAACAAATCACAGCTGGTCATGTTCTTTTCCGTGTTCAGATAATTTTCTAAGCCTGTCCCTACGTCCTTCATCTTGCTACCTCCATTTTCAGGCTGCACGTATTAACATTTTTAAATTTTTTCGTAATGGTTAAGCCATCATCAGCAAACAGCACTTTCCAATAATACGTATAATCCGCAGTAATCACGCCCGTTGGTGTCTTTTTGAAGGTTATCACGCCATCCGCAACAGTATAATTAGTTGCTTCCAACACTTTTCCATCAACATAGACAGTAACATTTTCCACGTATTCCGCTGGTTCTACAAAGCTGCCAATACGGACAACACACTGATATTTATTATCTGTAAGCTGCACAATTGGCACGCCTTCTTCTGCATTATGTTCTGGGTCAAGCCAGAGGAACGCTTCAAAAGAACCTTTCACCAGCGCCGCAAAGCCTAAGAGCTCATCTGCCTGCGCATCTGTCAGAGCGGGATAGCTCGCTGTAATCGTCCACGCCGGGTAAAGCTGGTTTGTCAGCGTACGTACACGCCCGGAGGCAGATTTTTGCACAGTAGTATTCCACTTTTCCGCAAAGGTGCTGTTCCAGCTGAATCGTCTTAGTTCAGGAAATTTACGCATTACCATGTTCCCGCCTCACTTGCAAAATTTCTGTTGTTGTCATAAAGTGCCTGGCGCATAACGTCCAGCCCGCCACGATTTAAGAAGTCACCAAAGCTGGCAGCATCCAGCGCCGAAACATTCATGGAAAGACTGACAGATTGCGCCTGTCCACTGCTGCCATTGCCTCGTTCCGCCTTGTAACCGGCAACACCACCACTGCCAACTAAGCCACCAGAAGCAAAGCCTTTGAAACGTCCTGTATTTAGTCCGTTCAGGAAGGGAACGCCCAACGCATCTACAGCCTGAGCATTCAAGACATATTCACCGTTAGAAAGCATTGCGGGAATACTGTCGCTTGTTCCTGTGCCTGGTCCGCTAACCTCACCGCCTGTTGCTAAGCCTTTGCCAAAAGCACTACTCCAGCGGGCAGCAAAGCCACCACCGCCACCAGTTACAGAAGCAACAATAGTCGCATAAATCGCCGCCTGAATAAGTTGGGCGATAAGCTGCTTTAAAATATTTTTCATGGCATCGCCAAAGCTCTGCGCCCCTGTAATCCAATCACTCATAGCGCCGGCAAAATCTTTCGCCAGCTGGTTGCTCGTCTGCTGAATCTTACTAATGGTATTAATTTTTTGCTGCTGTTCATCGTATTTCTGATTGATGGCTGTAAGTGTTTCCAGCTTTTCTTGATCATCTGTCATCTGATTAGCCCCAGCGGTAGCGTCCTCTTTCCATTTATCATTAGCCATGGTCATCTGTCCGACAGTATCAGCAGCATTATAACCAGCCTGCCAGCCGATTTGCTTATTGTCGTAACCCATCTGCGCCGTAGCAGCACTGTTTGCAGCAGTCTGACTAATATTATCCAGCGTATATTGATGAGTTTCTTTAAGCAGGTTCAGCTTCTCATTAAGCATGTCAATTTCTTTTTGGGCATCACCTTTAAGCATTGCTTCCCTCAAAGCACTTTCAGTTGCCAAGCATTGCTCTTTGTAGGCAAGTTCTTCTTTAGCAATATCCTGCTTTTTATTAAACTCAATTTCTGCCAGCTCTACCGCCAACTTTTGCGCATCAGTACCATACTGCTTAGCAATAGCATTTTGCGCAACGAACAAATCTTTTTCTTTTTTTAATTTCAGGCGAACATATTCATTTTCAATTTTTAAACGCTCCTGCTTAATCTTGTTTTCTTCCTGCGCCGCTTTCAAAGCTGTATTTTCCTGTTTCGCAGTACTGCCACCACTTCGACGACTGCCAACGCCACTACTTTTAGGAGCTTGCGGAATAAATAAATGGGCTGGTTGTTTTGGAATCCCTACATCACTTTCACCATCCTTGTTATCGTCGTCCGTATTCGCCATAGAAAGCTGCCAATAGCTATCGTTCATCACTTTACTTTTGGCGGCAAATACCTGATTAAACCAGGCTATTGCACTTCTTGCAAAATCTTCTACAGCTTTCAGCGCATCACCCAGCATAGAAGCAAAATTATTGAACCAATTATCTTGCTCGCCTGTTACCTCAGCGAATAAGTCACCGATGCTGTTGGCGATAAACTTCATAATTCCCAAAAAGCCTTCAGCAATTGCCGTTCCAAGCATAGTTATCAGGTCTAAAATAGCGTTAACACCCGCATTGAAAGCGTCAACAATTTCATTCCAATAAACTACCACAGCTGCAATAGCAGCGCCAATAGCTGCCAAGCCTGCCACAATTGGTAAAGTTAAACCAATAACAGCACCCAGGGCAGTTACAGCAGCAACCGTAGCAGCTACAAGTGTACCGCCAATCACCGCTGCCAGAGCACCGAAACCAACAATCACAGAGCCAGGCACGCACTCTTTAAGAACATCAGTAAAGCTCTTGCCCTGGTCTGTCGCCGTTTGCATTTTTTGTTGAAACTCGCCCAGGGCATCAGAAACATTTTTCAAGATACCTTTAATATTAAAGGCTTCTGTCATATATTTACCAATCGCCGCAGAAGTATTTCCCGCTGTTTCTTCAATATTGGCAAGCAAGCCAGCAACTTCATTAGAAGTCTTGTCCATCATCCCGCCAAATTCATCATTCATGCCCGCAACAATAATTTTTACAGCCTCTTTGCTGTCAATCATACCTTTAGAGCACATATCCTTGATTTCAGCAACAGATTTGCCCGCAGCCTGCGCCAGCATATCCCATGCGCTTACACCTGCGCTGGTAAGCTGCATCATATCCTGCGCGTTAAGCTTGCCACTTGTACGCATCTGTCCTAAAGCATAAGCCAGACGGCTCACGCCTTCTGTCCCTAAGCCTAAACCGCTTGCAGCATCGCCTAAACTTGTAAGCATAGGCACAATTTCTTTAGCCTGAAAACCAAATGCCATAAGCTGCTGACCAGCGCTAACTACGCCAGGAACATCAAACGGTGTTTCTGCTGCAAACTGCTGCAAGTCTCGTAGCATTTGCGTGCCAGCTTCAGCAGATTTTAACATAGTCTGAAAAGCAATTTCATATTGCCGCATCTGTGCAGCAGATTGGACAGCTGCAACGCCCATACCAGCAATGCCGCTTACAATACCCGCAACAGCACCACCAACTTGCAGCCCAGCAATAGCATTAGCAGCAGCATTAAGCTTACCTAGCTGGCTAGTCGCCTCTTTTGTGTTCTGCGCGCTCTGCCTTGCTTGTCTGCCAGCTCTTTCCAGCGCGTCCCCGACACGTTGTACAGGCTTTTCATTCAGTTTATTAAGGCTGTCACGCATAGTCTTAACAGTACTATTTAACTCGCCAAACATTTTAGCAATCTGGGCAAGAATAGTATTGGATTTATTTAAAGCACTGTTAGTTTTGGAGCTGGCAGCAGATAAACCGTTGAGAGCTTCTGTAACCTTCACCATATTTTTTTCAGCCGATTTGCTATCTGCTGAAATTTTTACAGATATTTCTTTATTAGCCACGCTGCGCCTCCTCTCTCTGGCGGGCAAAATTAGCAAAGAAGTTTTCTGCTTCCTGTGCCTTTTCTTCTTTAGTTTTCGGACGTTCAAAAACTTTCATAAGCTCATCAGTTTTTGCAGGGTGCTTCAAATGCGGAGAAATAATGTTAGCAACCCAGTAAGCTGTTTCCCTGCGCCTTATCATTTGCGCATCGTTATAAGCATCTGCCATATCATTAAATTCAATTATAGAAAGCTTTTCCAGCTCCCACGGTTTAAGCTTTAAAGCACCATAAGCAAGGGTTTTAGCTTTGTCATACCATGCCAGCATAGATATGCAGCTATCACCCTTGTTTAGTTTTTTTCGCTTGCCACAGCCTCCGCAGCTTCTTGCGTAAGTTCTTCCGGAAACAGTTGGTAATAAGCTGCTTTACCCATCAGCCCGCTACCAACAACCGCCTGGAATACAGGTAATTGAATATCGGCGATAGAAAAGCCATTTTCTAAAGCTTCATCAATCTTTTCAGAATAATACTGCTCAGACTTATTACCATATTGCGCCATGCCTACGCCAAGAAAAACCAGCAAATTTTTCAGGCTGATAGTATCGGCATCCTTCAGTACATCGCCGATGGGTGCTTTTAAAATATCTTCTACACGTCTTAATCTGCCGATATTAAACCAGATTTGTTTTTCCTGACCCAAAGCAGGAATATCAATTTTTTTCATTTCATACCTCCATAAGTAGGAAAGGCCAACGCGCTAAGCGTCAGCCTTCAAATAATCAGGCAGCAGCGTTCTGCAAATCGCTCAAAGCGCCGTCACCGCTGATGGTGCCTTTAATAGTAGCCACATCATCATGCGGAGTGCTCAAACTACATTCTGTAATAGAGCCCCAGCCGGTAACATAACTTTTATCCGGATATTCAAATTTGATATGCACCTGCTTGCCTGCAAGGAAAGCAGACTCAAGGAATTTTGCGCCTGCATCGCCAGCCAGGTAAACACTCTCAAGGTCAATAGACCAGGAACGCAAGCCAGGCAAGGTGGATTTCCAACCACCGGAAGTTTTATGAGAAGCATCAATTTCATCTGCTTCACGTGTCAAATCACCGCTACGCTGACCGCCCAAAAGTGTCCAGGTTGGACTAGCTTCAGTTTCTCCGGTATTTAAATAAATCAAATAATCTTTACCGCTAGTAGCAGTGCTGCTAGCATCAGTTCGAGTAGCAAAAGTAGCCACTTTTATCCCTCCTTAACAAGTAAAAATAACATCAAATACAATCAGCGCCATACCAGCATTAGCTTTGCCCTGTGCCGCCCCGAAAATTATTTCTTTTACTGCGCTATTGGTAGCTATGCCGCCCAGGTGCCAATTTGCACAAAGTACAGTATCAATCTTATCTGCCAGCGCATCTACGCCATCCAGCGTTTCCGAATCCAGCAGATAAATTTCATAAGAAGCTGTTGCCATACGCACATTTTTAGCATTGTATTCAAAGCTGATGCGGTCGCACGAAACAGTCCCTTCAATCTCTTTGCTACGCACTGCGCCGGTAAGCTGCTGAGACCAGTTCACTTCCGGCAATTCCTGTGCCAGCAAATCAACTAAAGCTTGTGTAACTTCTTCCCGTTTGCTCATGAGCGATACAGGGGTATTGTACTGCGTCCCCCGCCTCCTGAAACGCCAAAATCAGCGGCTGTAATAGTTTGCATCAAACGCTGCATTTCCGCTCTATACAGCTTTAATTTTTGTGCGTAGACATCACTATTTTCTACACCATTAGCGCCATTAAATACAGTTGTCGGGTCTGTGCCTGCCTTCATTAAGCAACGGTTATAACAGGCACTTGCAACCCCCAGGCGCTTCACAATAGCTTGCACAGGCACAGTAATTTCACTAACGCCTAACTTTTGGGCAAGATGTTCAATTGTATCGTTTCCCATTGCAATATCGCTAACAGTGCATTGCAAAATTTCATCCTGTACATCATTTACAGTAATATAGTCCATTATGAACCTCCAAGAAGATTATTAAGAGCAGTTTCAAACCTGCTTGTTATCGTAGGCAGCATTTTGTCAGCAGCGTTATATAAAAACGGATCTGCTTTAATACCGGGATGCTGTACACGTTTAGCGAAAACAAATTTTTTATTTACAGCAAAACGCAGCACCTTTTTAAAGCGCGGTACAATCAAATGCGCTTTAGTGCCTTCATGCTGGAAAACAGCTACATCACTAGCAAGATACACTGTCCCTTCGTTATCCTGTACCTTGCTCATGATGCTTTTCTCTGTCATTCCGCTTCTGGTAATAAACTTATGATTGTCTCTCGCTTCTTCCCGAATATCACGCACAGCCATTTTTACCTGCCTGCGTACCATCTCGCGTGTTGCAGCTGGTGCCGCTTCAAAAGCACACACCAGCTTGTCATAATCACGCGTAAGCTCTACGCTTTTCATCATTCAGCAGTTTTGTGTACGTAAATAGCACCTTTTTTGTTATCCAGGACGAAAGCGTCATAAATAACACGACCTTCAACCAGCCAGCCGTTAATGCCGGGCGGGTTATCGTGGATTTTATAGTCTGCCAGCTTAATCGGTGCACAGCAGGCAATAGGATTGGTGATAATGAACGCAACGTTTTCAGGCATCCAGCTTGCCGGGACAACGATAATAGGAATACCGTCAACCATGCCCAGCTGACCTTTAATTAAAGTGTCCTGAGCCAAATCGCTCGCCTGAATAAAGGAATTATCCTGCTTCAGCAGCTTATAATAGCTGGAAGCAACATAAGCCACACGGTTATTAGCAGGTGCCAGCTCATCAGTCAGTTTCTCCACGCCATCCAGGAAAGTGCTGTAAGCATTAGTTTTAGTCACCGCAGCAGTAGCAGAGTTCTTTGCGCCGGTAGCAATTTTCTCCAGGCGGTACTTATCAATTTCCGGAATAACAACTTCGTCAATCTGACGCTGTAACGCCTGTCCTGCTGCTTTAACCATCATTTGTTCCGCGTTGTTGCCTTTATCAATAGTGAAGGTAAAAGCACGATCCTTAGTAATGGTCATTTCCTGCAAAGAATCTTGCAGTTCTGCCGGAGTGCCATAACGATTATCACCGGTACGGGTATAATCATTCATACCAGCAACAGGAATAGAATAAACTTTAACAGTTTTTACGCCCACAAAATCATAATCGTTGTTAATTGCCGGACCGGTAATAGAAACTTTTTTAAAGCGCTCATCAATCTGAGTACTATACTTTTCAGCGTAATTTACAGTCATAATTAAAATACCTCTCTTTCATAATTAAGAATTAAAGCCAGCTAAAAACGGATCATCAGCACCGCCGCCACCGCCATTGCTGCCGCTACCGCCAGCGCCGTTAGCTTTAACCGCCCAGCTGTTATCCTTCAGCCAGCCGTTAACGCCATCTTCCAGGCTGATTTCTTTGCCATCAGTACCGGTATAAGCAAGGCTTTCATCATCTTTTACAACAATGTTGCCTTCCAGCAGCTTTGCCATGTTCTGTGGGCTGGCAGCATTACCCTTAGTCAGTAATTCAACAGCTTTAGCCATCTTCATGCCATCTAAGCGTTTAGCCTTTTCAGCCTGGGCGGTTTTGGTCATATCCTCAAACTGCTTTGTGACCTTAGCCACCTGCGCAGTCAGATCCGTAATCTGTTTAGCCACTTCGTCAGGCTTTTTGCCGCCCTGGGCGAATTGGTCAAGCGTAGTTTTTAAGCCTTTGGCTTTTTCTACAACGTCGTCACCATCAGCTAAGCCAACAGCTTCCAAGATGCTTTTCAGTTTCGCCGCGCTCTGCTCTCCTGCCGTGCGGTGCTTCTTAGCTTCGTTGTTCAGCGTGTTAATTTCGCCTTTGATGGCAGTAATAAGGTCAGCACCATTTTCAACTTTTTCTAGTGCTTCGTAAACTTGTTTCATTTCCATGTTCTGATACCTCCATATCATGGGTCTCCACCCTGCTTGCGCTCTCTCCTGAGCAATATTTCTGTAATAAAAAAGCACGCTGAGTAAATCATACGTGCCAATATAAAAAGCAGTTGTCCGGAATATCCGAATAACTGCTTAATATCAATATTAGATTTTTACATGATTGCGTTTTACTTAATATGCATCTATTTCGATGTATGGAAAGATTTCTTTAAGCATTTTGCCATCAAAAAATTTAGTATTAATTACTTCATCGAGAGAGTGCATTTCTGCAAATTTTTCTCCATACCAAACATCATAATCGGTTTCGGAAAACGGATCTACCCCGCAACGAGTTCCATTATACTCGAACTCAAAACACGTTACTATTTCTCGTAATCTCTCAACAACCTCTTCATAGCTAGGCTTGTTCATAATATATCCTCCATTTCCTTTCTTTCGACATCTGTAAGCTCCCTAGCAGGCCTATTCAAAAGTTTACCGCTTTCAGAATACACATAATCGTGTGCATGTTCTCCATGCTTACCAAATGGATGTTGTTTAGGATTCCCGTGGTCATTATTCGCTATTTGCTTGTACTGTCTGCCATTTTCATCGTAGTAGTTGCGTTCTATGCCACCTTTTCCACGAACAATTTCTGTTATTGAATTTGGTTCAGCGTAAAGCGTAGTCTGACCTACTCTTATTATACAAGCGTTCGGCATATTTTGCAACCTGCTTTTATTCTCCACAAACCCAGCATACCCTCGCATATACTTGCGCCAATCATCGCCAGCTTCCCATGCCTGCGCGCCTTCCCGCCCAAGCACTTGCGCCCTGCGTGCTTCTGGCAGATTATTGAGCCACCTGTCACCAGCTGTACGCACCTGCTCCCGCTGCTTATTCATATCTACTTCACCATGAATGACTTCCACATAACGGCAAAGGCAATGCGGATGTACCGGCAAAGAAGGGGCTTTGTCTTTGGGAAATACTCCTGCGCCTAAACCAAACATATCCACTTTAGCGTACATGTCACAGATGTCGAACACAGGATGACGGCTGGAAAGCTTATACTTCACCGCCACAACGTCGTCATCATCCCTAACATTTGCCCAAAATCCATCTGCCCACGCCCTCGCCATCTCTGTGCGTGTGATACGTTCAGCAACATAGCGTGATTTTTCATTAACAGCAACTTCTACAGCCTTAGCAAGCTGCTTTTCCTGCCCTTGCTGTACTTTTTCCAGCAGTTCATTATAAGCAGCCTGTAAAGCCTTGTTAGGCGCACCACGACGGGCAAGAGCATTAATATTATCCATTGCCCTTAGTTGTATACGCAACGCTTGCGCATCGCCTTCTGTAGCATGGCGTACAGCCTGCATATAGCGCGCCATCTCCTGCTTACGGATAACATCCTGACCGCTGGTATAAACATTCTTACCATTAGCATAGCCATTATACAAAGCACGTGCTGCCTCGCGCCACGTTTTATTTTGGCGTATCTGCTCGCGTACTGTATCAATAATAGCCGTTCGCATTTTCTGCTCCGCCCCATGAAGTTTTTCGGATAACTTCATTCCACCAGCATCCCATGCCCTACTAAGCTCTACGCCCATTTTCTCCGTTTGCGCTAACGTAAGCACAGACGGAACAATACCATAAGCATAAGCTGCTGCCTGAACCAGTGCGGGGCGTAGCTCTGAAAGCGTAAACAACTTAGGATAACGTTTTTGCACCTTATTAAGCGCAGCTTCGACACGAACACCGTCAGCTAATTGCTGTTGTAAGTATTTTACCGCCTTACGTGCATTACGCTGCCAGCTCTTATTAAGTTTGGTTATTAGCTCCGCCAGCCTGTCCGTCGTCATTTTCTTCACCATCGCCGCCAAAAGTATTATTGTAATCTAATTTTTCTTGTTCCAGGTGCTCTTCATAAGTCTTTACCAATTTATCAAAATCATCTGCCTTAAGTTCAGGAAGATAGCTGGTTAAAACTCGTTTGAACACTTCTAAATTAAATTCATCGCCAAAATTCAGCCCTTTAGCAATTTCTGCATTAGCAAGTTCCTGCTCAACCTCGCTAATTTTGAAGTCATTAGGATAATTAACGCTATATTCTAGCGGTACACCAGTCCAAACGCTGAACAGCTTTGCTACTTTCATTTCTGCTGCTTCCACAAGGTCCGCAAAATCAGAAAGTATTTGGTTAGTAGCTTCATAATCCCAAGCTTTCGCCTGCCCGCTCTGCTGCTTGCTGGAGCCTGTCACGTTGACGACAACAGCCATCCGGTAAATTTCCTGCTGCAAGGCAGCAATCTGGGTTGCCAGTACCGTTGCTGGTCCATCTGGTGGCGCAATAAACGCAGGAGCATGATTGCTTTCAGGTGGATAGCCCAAAGCATTGTTTGTACCAATGTTAATACCATCCGGCTCGCTGGAAGGAAAACACAACACGCTAAAAGTCTGATTAACCAAAATATCACTTAACCAGCTGCACATGTTGTAAATAGCAAGGTTTGTTTTTGCTACGCTCAAAAACTCGCTAGGTGGGAAAGGGTTATGCTGTTTACGCAATTTGCTTAACAGCGGAATAACAGGCACCATCCCAAGGTTCCACTTCCCACTATGATGCCCTTTGCTGTCATCCAATTCCCAGCCCTCCAATGTCATTGTACGTGTCGCTATGCTTTGCTCCTGGTATGCGTCAGGTTCAACAAAAACAAATTTTGTTATACGTCCGAATCTGTCCAGACAGATTTCTTTGACTGCGTTTAAATTCACCACAAACGCATAAGGCAGGTTATTACGGTCTGCTTCTAAATCAGAAATACGCATATCATCCGCGCCACCCTGTGCCCTGTCCATAACAATATAAGCAACTCCCTGAAGCTTTGCGCTGTAGGCAGCCTGTTTCATAAGGTCCTGAATTCCTGTCCCCAGAAAATTAACATCATCACTAAAAGTCTGCCATAGCTCTGCCCCTAGTCCCTTCCAATCACGTACAGCCATAGTTTTGAAAATAGGTGATACATGAGCATTAACGCAGGGGGCAAGGTAATTAAGGTAATAAGCCAACCTTCTGCGCATTTCATACTTTTGACCGTCTTCACGTGGATGCCTGGTTAAATAATTACCATCTAAAAAACCTCCACAGCCTTCATAGCCATCTTCTAGCATTTTGTATAATTCATATTTATCATTAAGCATAATTTTCACCTCAATAATTGACGCGCATCGGTTTCGGTCTAGCCACTTCTACAATATCCTCGCATATGCCTGTCAGTGCATCCGGGGCATCATCGTGTGCGTTCTTGCCTTCCTTCTGGTACTTGCTAAGCGCTGCATAAAACTCCGCCCAGCGGTTTTTCCAATCACTCGGGAAATAAATATGTTCCATGCACCACGTAGCATTAGACAAAATTCTTGCAACTTTGTTTTTGTGTTGCGTAAAAGTTTCAATGTGCGTGTAATTGCTATGCAACAGCTTTTTTACATTACGTGCAAAACCTCTGCCACCGTTATTGCTTTCAATACGCGCCACATGTACGCCATTACGCTCCAATATTCTTGCTGTTGCCGGTTCCGTTACTTCCATTGGTTCCTTTGTATAAAGTACGTCCAATACATAAGCTTCATCCGCAAAAGTGCGTCCGTACACTATACAGCAAAGATAATCGGCACCAGTATCAGCAGTATCAACATATGCACGGATCTGCTTGAACGCAGGAAGAACGCCATCATATGCTTTAAAGCTGCTATACAGCCTGCCTTTGATGTCTATCGGTTCTTGCTGGTAGTTAGCACTCCATATGTCCAAGCCCATAAGCTGTTTCTTTTCCATGCAGCTTTCTGCATCCAGCACGCCATCACACAGCATGCTCCCATCATCTTGCACCGCCTTCATGTTGATATGTACAACTTTGTCCGCCGGGTAATACGCTAGCACCTTACCGGCTAAATCATCACTAGCCCAGCGTGTCATAATGACGATAATTTTATAATTACCTTCCCCGCGTGATAACATTGTGTTAGTAAACCAATCCCAATGCTTTTCTTTGGTATTTTCGTTATACGCTTCTTCTGCATTTTTGATTAAGTCATCTATAATCATTAACCGACAGCCAAAACCTGTAGCCGTACCTGTGGGCGATGTAGCAAGGTAACTTGTCTGCTGTCCTTCAAGGCTCCACAGGTTCATAGCACCATCGCCACGTTTTATTTTTGTGCGTGGGAATACGTCGCTATACACAGGCTTGTAAATATCCGCCTTAGCCTCGCTAATCGTATCACGCACGTTCTTACTAAAGCGTGTAGAAAGTGTTTCGTTATACGAACCTATCATAACCTGGAGAGTGTTATCTTTCCCTAGTGCCCATTCAACGAAATTGCTGGCGGTGTAGCTCTTGCCGTGGCGTGGCGGCATATTCAGTACTAGAATTTTTTTATCTGATGTTATGAACCATTGCAGAGTATCGCAGAGTTCTTGTAAATACTTACGGTCACTACGGTAAAAATCAGGATTTTTTAACTGTGCGTAAAAAAAGAACCTGCGCCTTGCAAGTTCTATCTTTGCCCCGAGTGCGACAAGCTTTTTATCCATCCATGCCAGCCAGCTTTTTCAACTCTGCATCTGTAAGTGCTGCATAGGGATTGCTCAGCTCGCCAGATACTTCAACATTGTCTTTTGGTTTCAAGCCCACAGTATCACGATACACCACAAAAGCATTTATATTGCCTTTTTTCGCCAAAAGCTTAAGCCTGTTTAACATTTCTAAGCGTTCTTCGCTGGTTGTGCTTTCATCATCAAGTTCTTTAAAGGTTTTCAGCAGCCTTTTTGCCTCGCCTGAAGCTATGCCGCCCTTCCTGCCACAAGCCGCCGCTCTTTCCCCGCTTTTAAATCTAGTATTAATTCCTTTTTTTAAATTTTCAAGTTGTTGCTTTGTAGCCATCTTTATCGCTCCATTTTAACCCTACATCATTTATAATGTCCCAAAATTCTTCTACATCATGCGGAACAATATAATAACTTATTCCTGTATCTCCGTACTTTATACCAACATGATGCAGCTCATGCCGGATAAGCGTTTTTATCTGTTCCGGTGTGAACAAAGCCACACTAGGCTCATACACTACAATAAAAAAATCGTATTTGCAGCACCACGTGTATTTAGCTTCTACAAGGTTGCAATCTGCACATACGATTTTCTTACCTTTTTTCTTTTCCTGTTCACTAGATAAATAAGCAATTTTGACTTTACTGTCTTTAATATCTGCAAATTCTGGTAGCGTCCTTATTAGATGCTGACCAATTAATCTGTATTTACTGCTATGTTCCATTTCCCAGCTCCATAGTGTTCTGCCCTTACCGGACGCGCCGTACTGTCCCTGCACGGCTGTTCCATGCGTCCGGAGGAGAAGTTTCTAGTCTGGCGTGATGAAAAACCTACAAAAAATCACGCCCGGCAAAGGCAGAAACTTTTTCCCATCAAAAAAAGCACCTAACACAAAAGTGATAAGTGCTTTTCTTTATATTTCTGGGTATTATAATTATATCACACTTTTAGTGTATCATTCTATATCATCTTTCACTTTTCCACAATCCACATTGCCTGCTTTTTCATTCTGTGCTAGCTTTTCCAGAATCAGTTTATGTTTACGATGAACCTGTGCCCAACTATAATCAAGTCTTACAGCCACCTGCTCCCACGTATAATTACTAAAGTAGTACAACCTTAACAACATTTGCTCATCAGGCGACAAGCCTTCAATAGCTTTTTCAATTTGTAGTTGTAAATCTGCTAGAACTCCCAGCTTTTTATAATACGTTTCACGCAGTGCGTCCAGCTTCTCCAGAGTATCGCACAAGTGATCATGGCTGCCACCACCTCCACCAGGTGCGCCAGATAAGCGCGGAATTTTAGGAGATGTCATTACAGTGCTGATTTCAGTAATGCGTTCTTGTAACTCTAGCATTTCAGCTTTAATATTTTTGTATTTACGCAGATCATATTTTGTCAGCACGTTTTCACCTTCTTTTCCCATTTTGCCAACGCGCCAGCACCTCCATATTCTTTTAACAGCTCACGTTGGCACTTTTCGCAATAAATAGGGTGCCCACTGTCGAAAATGCTCGATACAGCCTTTTCTTTATCACACCACACACAAATTTTACCTGCACTAGTCCCCATACTCTCACTCCTTTCAATGTCTGCGCCCGTGTTGGCGTTCTTTTATGTATTTATCATGTGCTTTTAATCTGATATAGCTCCCGCTATGCAAAAGCCCATGCAGCCTTTCAACATTCGCCAGCTTTGCTCTGTATTTTTGGTATTCTGCATAGCGGTTGCAGTGAGCGTGACAATTAAAGCCACGCTCAACACAATTTCTACAAGGTGCATTCATCAGAACGGAATTACCTCGTCAAACGTTGCTTGCTGTCCCATGTCATCCCATTCATCCGCTGCCGGTGGCTGTTGCTGTGCTGCTGGCTGCTGCTCCTTGCGCTCGATAAATTCGCCGTGGTTAACAATGACTTCCGTTACCCAGCGTTTTGAACCGTCTTTAGCGTCGTAGTTTCTAATCTGTAAACGCCCTTCCACTAACAGGCGTTGTCCCTTATGTACGTGGTTTCCGATAACTTCCGCCTGCTTACCCCACGCCACGCAGGTTATAAAGTCAGCTTCTTTTTGCCCGTCTTGATTGTTAAAAGGACGGTCAACAGCAAGCGTAAACTGTGCCACGCAAGCCCCCGTTTGTGTGTATCTGACTTCCGGGTCACGTGTTAATCTGCCTAACAGGATAATTTTATTCATGTTCTATCTCCTCCACCTTAATAAGCCTATTGCTACCGCCATAACGCCAACACTAAACAGCGTACAAGTAACAAGTTCGTAAATATCAAGCATCGCTACCACCTTAAAGTAAAACAACTTTTTCTTTCTTGTAGATTTCAAGCTGTTCCACTTTTACGTCATTCGCATTTTCAGCCCATTCGTCAAAATAGCGCAGCTTAAAATTCTCAGCATTGTTAGCTAAAGCCCATTCATGTAATTCTTTAATCGTCATTGTCTTCACCTCTCTAATTAAAAAAGTTCTTTTTGCTCTACTTCAGGTAACGTTAACATCTCTTTTTGGGCACGCTTATAGAAGTCTTTGCAGATTTCAAAGCCATAACTGTTGCGCCCACATTCTAAAGCTGCTCTAAGAGTTGCCCCGCTGCCTGCTACAGGGTCTATAACAACATCGCCCGGATCGGTAAATATCGTTATCAGCCTTTTAAGAAGATTTACCGGTTTTTGCGCCGGGTGAATTTTAGGATAACTGTTTTTGCTGTCCCTTTTCCACTCGAACCAGTTTAAAATCATATGATTTTTACCATCATCGCCAATATTACGGAATTTAGGTAATCTGCCACGGTATAATACAAGCGCGTATTCTGTCGCCCCACATATTCTCATATTCGCCTTTAATACCTGGGGGCTATAATTTTTGCAAAATACTAAGGGAATGTTATTCTTAAATCCATGTTTTTCAGCGTATTTTATAACCATCTGTTGCTGCTCAAAGGAGCAAAATACAATCATGCACGGTGCATCACTGCTTCTTCCTCTTGCATTGCTTTTCTTTGGTTCTGCTTTTAGAAGGCGATTGCAGAAGTGGAAATATTCGGCAATGTTAAAGTTAAAATCTGTATTAAATGCCGCTTTACCGGCAAGTTTGCTTTCGCCATTACGGTTGTCACCGCCAACATACCACATCGGATTACTGCCATAAAAATTATTCCCGACATTATACGGAATATCCGCAATTACTAGTTGGGCTTTTGGAATTCCATACCGTTTAAAATTTTGGAAGTTATCGTTAAAAAGTTCTGTTTTTATTGCCATTTTATTTTTCCTTATCTCCTTTATTCGACTTAATCAAGCCACCTTCTTTATGTGCCTGCCGTGCAAGCTTAGAGGTTGCATCCATGCCCCACATTAAGCAGGACGGGCAAATGGTGATGTCCTGCCCGGTTTTCGTGATATATTGGTTGCAGCTGCCGTTTTCTTTACCGCACACTTGACATGTAAGTTTCATTGTTTACCGCCTTTCCGCCCCGCATTTTTCGGGGCTGTTATTACAGCTCTTGCAAGCTTTATCACATTCCCAGCAGCAAATATTGCAAGTACTGCTTATAACGCACTCTTGCGCCGGATAGGTGCAATAATATTTAGGTTTCAATCTTGACACTATCGCCGGAATTGAGCGGGCGTTTTCTCCCAGTAGCTGCTCAAAATCTGATTCAAGTATTGGGCTTCCCCGCCTGCACCAATTCAGCGCACGCTTGCGCTTTGCCGATTCCGCACGACATTCTTTTTTACCGCAGGTTGTTTTATTCCCGCGTGTAAATTCAGATGCCTGTACATAGATTTCTGCCCCACATTCACACTTGCATAAAAATATTGTTCCGTGCCTATTGATGTTCATGCTTAGCTCTTTAGCAATGGCAGCAGGCACGATTGACAACGCTGTAAGCAGCCCGCATTTGCTGCCAATCCACTCTGTCCAATCTTTTCGCCCCATTTCGTACCCCCTTTACAGCCCCAGCAGCTCATTCATGCCTTTAAAGTCAGCCGCTACCTTTTTACGGCGGCGGCTATGCCCGTTTACTTCTACCGGGTGGCACATTTCTAAAACACGGTCATAAATACGGCTATTGCCTACGCTGTCGGGCTTTTTAATTTCCTCGATTGATAGATTGGTTGTTATGATCAGTGGCAGCTTTGCCCTGTAACGTGCATCAATCACATTAAAAACATTTTCTTGCGCGTACTCGCTGCGCCGCTCTGTGCCTAAATCATCCAGCACCAACAAATCAAATTTGTTAAGGCTGTCAATGTAGGCTTGCTTTTCTTCAATGCCCCATAGGGTATTTAAAACCCTAGAAAAGTTCGTCATCAGACAAGGCTTGCCCGTGTCTATTAAAGCATTGACGATACAGGCAGCCGCAAATGTTTTGCCAGTGCCTACGCCACCATACAGCAGCAGTCCTTTTCCTTGCTCTTTAAACTGTGCAAAGTTATCAACGTATTTTTTTGCAGCTCGCATTATACGCGGGTCTGCGCCGTCATCAGCGGAAAAAGTCCAATGCTGCATATCACTTTCTAAAAAGCCTGCCTTGCGCTGGCATTTTATACGCTCTTGCAGCTTTTCTTGTTCCTTCTGGCGTTCTTCTGCTTGCAGCTCTGCCGCCCTGCACTTGCAGATACACGGCACAATTTTTACAATGCCCAAAACTTCACCGCGGTGTTGCTTAGGTGTATGGCACTTGCCGCAATGCAGCAGCCCATTTTCCATGTAGTCGCCCGGGGCTGCCGTGGCGTTGGCAGCGGCTTTTTGCTCCACCGCTGCCACAACATCCATTAAACCATCCATGTTATCACCGCCTAAAATAAATTATCTAAATCCGTCATATCCTGCCCGCCCGCAGGCTTTGCCTTTGCCGGTTTATCCCGCCTTGCCCAATTACGGATTGTAGCAAGATGGTTTTTATAGCTCTTGCCGCTGCTTGCCATGTACTCAGATAAACGCTGTATACGGTTTTCCCAATCAGCGGGGAATTCAGCTTTTAGCTTTGCAAGATCATCATCTGACAACAGGACATTGCCATAATCACCGTATTTGTGACGGGTGGGCTTTTTAGATATATTCTTTCTCTTATCTATATCTATATCTTTATCTTCTTCTATATCTGTTGCGTTACCTTGCGTTACTGTAACGTTACATGTAACGTTACTTTCATTATTACCTTGCCCTGCTTCAAGCAGCTTTTGCTTTTCACGATGCTTTGCAACCCTTGCCCGCGTCTGCGCTCTGATTTCCGCCAGCTTGTCGGTGTTTTGGTACTTCTCCCAGCTTGATAAGAAAATAATATTATTAATAACTTCAATCATGCCAAACTGCTCGAAGGTTTTCAGTGCAAGCCGTATGGTTGTAATAGGCTTATTAAACTGCGTTGCCAGCATTTCATCCGTATACGGGATTTCTTTTGTAAGATAGATATACCCCCCATCGTTGACATTGCCAGCTAAACAAAGTAACTTAACCCATATTAGCAGCAAACTATCACCGTCCGGCATTGTTTCAATCTGCCTAATTTTGCGATTATCAAACATGTTAATCGCTATCTTAATCCATTTCACATCTGCCACATTCTCACCCTCCTTTCCACGCCGCTTTCAGCCCTGCCAGCTCTGCCGGTGTCATTGTTTCCACGCCCAGCCCTTTAGCTTCTTCAACCACGGCTTCAATAAGCCGGGACATTTCGGCGGTGGTATAACTGCTACTACCGTAGTAAGCAATTATTGTCGTGTAGCCGCCCCGCTCGCTTAGCGGCTCTGCTAGCCAGCCTAAGCCGTTAGCTTGCCAGCTTTTTATAAAGCGTGCTGCGCCCGCGCTGATCAGCTCCACCGTTTCAAAACTGCCAACCTCGCGAATATTTTTGCGGTACACTGTTTCTTTAGTCGTCCCGACTTTTTCCGCAATTTTATGGCACAACTCCCACATGTAGGCGTTAGCGTTTAGGCTGCGCTTACGTTTCTGTTTCTCAATGGTTATTATGTATGCCTTATCATCGCTCTGTATTGCGTTCAGCGTGTCAAAAAGTTCTTGTCTATACCAACTATCAAGCGACACTGTAAACTCTACTGTATCGCCAATACAGGACACGTCAGCTATATTCTTGATAACTGCTTTCACTGCTGCACCGCCTTACAAGTAGTTTCTGCCTACTTCCGCCATCCATAAAGCTTTACCGCTTTCTTTGCCGTATTTATCAATAAAGCATGACTGCGCGAAACGTTTATACCGCAAATCTACATCCTTGCGCTGATGGGGGCTGTATGCCCCTCTATGATGTTCAGCACACAGCCATATAGTAAGCCCTAAGCGGTCAGCAATTTTGCGCCCTGCCGTACCATGTATTACATGGTGGCGTTCAAGGTTCAAAGTAGTACCACAGCAAAAGCATTCTTTTTTATCTTGCAATATGCTTTTTCTCATACGTCCGCCCGCTTTCTTAAACCGTTCATAGCCTGCGCCCATTGCCTGCCGTCCATATCTTGCAGGCTATTGAGCTTATAACCTGCAACGATGCTATCAACAGCAACGCCCTTTTGCTTTGCCAACGCTTGCAGCTGCCCTAATTGGTGGCTAGTGACTTTTTCCGCAGGCTTAGCATTGTTAACCGGCTTCTGACTGCCCACAGGCTTTTCTGCTGGCGGTAAAGCATCCGCATCCTTGGCATCATCCAGCGCAAACAGTCCATTAAGGGCATATTTGCGGGCGTAGCTGCTAGCCGTGCCTGTCAGCTGCGCAACATCAAACTTAGGGCGGCTCTCTGCTTCTCTAGCGTAGCCGTTAACCTCTATAACGCCATCGCCTTCCGCATCTACCAGCTTTGCTACCGCCTTTACGTAGATTCTGCCGCCAACAGTAACGATTTCATCCGTCAGCAGCAGCACCGCTTTTACTTCTTCCAGCAACGGCTTTGCAGCTTCTGTAATATCTTCACAGCTGCGGTAATAGTACCCGCCGAAGTCGCTATACTGCCCTTTAGGTGCTTTCAACTTTTGCTGCAATGTCAGCAGCTTTTCGTAGATAGTCATGCTTGTAACTCTCCCTTCTTAACCAGCTCATCAGCTTTCTCGCAAAGGCTGTTAGCCACTTCAACGCTCCATTGGCAGCAGCTTTGCTTGCCGTATGGTGCTAACTGCTTATTAATATGTGTGCCATGCGTTACAACTGTTCTTTTGCCTTCAGCAATTACTACGCCTCTTTCCTGATAATAACCGAATCTGACACGGGCGCAAGAGCTGCTGCTTTTGCAATGAGCGCAGTCCTTAAAGCCTGCAAGCCATTCTGCTTTAGTCTGCTTTTTAGGTTCGCCATACTTTGCTGCACGCCATGCAAGAAATCCTTCCAGGCTGATGCCTTCACTCGTCATCATCATCTGCCACCGCCGGATTTTTAATCAACGCAAACAGTTTCAGCGTTCCACTTTCATGGACTGCGCTTACATAATCTGCTGAATGTTTTTCCAGTTTAAAGCTTCCTGCAAGCTGCTGCAATCTTTCCACGTCGTCCACATGCACTTCCATCTGCGTTTTCCCATACGTATCGCACAACATTACGCCCAAAACAGGGCAGTCGTATTTAAAAGCACTACGGATATTAATTTTATTGATAAGATTTGCCGCTTCACGCAGCTTTACAAATGCGGCTTTTAACATTTTTAGGCGCTTAGCGTCTAGATTTTTACGATTCATAGTTTTACATCTCCTTGCGTTTGTGGTAAAATAACCTTGCTTTGAAGGTTTGGCGGCTTAATCTGGTAACTTAAACCGCCCCTTTTTGCCGGTGCTGGTAACACCGGCTTTTTTTCATTTCTCCACCTTTCGTGCCAGCGGAATGATAAGTTTCTGCCCTGGAACAAGAGCTGCACTCTTCTGGTCCAGCTTGTTTGCCTGCTGAATATCGTAAATCAGCTCCCAAACATCTTTGGTTTTATCCTGCTGTGGCATATACTGCCACGCTACTTCCCACAACGTTTCGCCAATCCGCACACTGTGAGTGCGAGTTTCAGTAGCGTAATTGTTACCCACGTTACCGCTGCAAAACACGGCTGCTGCAATAAGCAGTGCTAAGAAAAATGCCTTTTTCATCTTACATAACCTCCTTCTAAATTACACGCTGGCGCATTTTTTGTAGCTGCGCCAGATAATCGCTGCCAGCTGATTTGCCACGGATGTACACCTTGGGCACTACCTTCGGTGCAAATTCTGCCAGACGCTGATTGATTTGTTCTTCCAGCATTTCATCCGCACGCTTGACGTTAATCTTCCAGCCGCCCATTTTCACCGCTGGAAGCTGCCCTTTGCGACACATTTCGGAAATAGTCGCCGGGCTTGTCGAAACGCGTTTTGCGTATTCTTTCACGGTCATATACAGTACATCAGCCATAAGGCTCACCTTCTTTGCTTCACCATGATTTAATAATCTTATTTCACATCAACCCCATCCGGGACGGAAACGAATTTATTTATAAAGTACTGCTGCCCTTTACCCGTCACTTTTGTAGTTTTGGACACGCTTACATGTCCATCAGCGTGGGTTATTGCAGTTTCTTTAATTTTGAAAAGCCCCAGCTCCATCGCCCGCTGCGTCGGGCTGTTGTAGTCTGCGCCCTGACGCTTAATCAGGTAGCCGTTATCACGCATCCAGCTAAACAGACGCTTTTGTCCTATCGGATGCCCGTTTTGTTTAATCAGCTTTGCAAGGTCGCCTATTAAAATAGTGCTGTCGCTTGCGCTTACAGCATCCGCGAAAAGCATTTTAGGCTTTGCCGCCTGCAAGTTCGCTTCCGCCTTCTGGCGGGCTGCTCTTTCCTCTTTTAAGGTTGTCGCCAACTTTATAAGCGTGTCCGGGTCACTCAACGCCTGCTCGATTTTATCCGTCGTCAGATAGCCGCCGTGCTTTTTTATCGCTGGCAGCACCTCACTCGTCACCCAGCGTTTAAATGCTTTTGCCGCTGGCAGCTTGGACGAAAGGATTAAGGAGTACAAGCCTGACTCGTTGATTATAGTCATATTTTGACTTCCACCAAGGGAGTCCCGTTTTGCGACCCCCTTATCCTCTTTGTCTACATGGGTTAAAATTGCTTGCCTTTGGTTTTTGTATCCCAATGCTATAGCTACATCTTTGGCAATAAACCAAACCTCACCATTTTTGTCGAAGATTCTAATATTCCCAAAATCTTCATGCTTAAACGTTTGTAAATCCATAAAATCTTCTCCTTTTAATTTTTTGTAGACTATTTGTCTACATCATGTGCAAAAAAAATAGCTTCTTTTTCACTTAATTTGGAGATTCTTAACAAATTGCATAATAAAGCTATTTCTCCAGCATTAAAAGGAACCTCATTATTGATTTTGCGTTTTAATGTTTGATAAGAAATATTAAGTTCTCCAGCAATTTTTGCTTTTTTAAAGCCACTATCAGCAATAGCCTTCTCTAACTTAACTGTATCCGTCATTTTATTCACCTCCTTTTTTGTTGGCATTTTGTCTACACGCTTATTATATTGCTTTGTTTCTCTTTTGTCAACAAAATTTTAGTGATTTTGTTGCATTTTTTTCTACATAATGTTACAATAAAGTCAAACACAAAGGAGGTTGCTTTAAATGACTACTATAGGTGATAGAATTAAAGCTCGCAGATTAGAATTAGATATGTCTCAAGATGAATTAGCTAAATTGGTAGGTTATAAATCTCGTTCATCCATCAACAAAATTGAAAGTGATGGTAGATTGTTACCACAAAGGAAAATCATGGAAATAGCAAAGGCACTAGGAACAACGCCCGCTTATATAATGGGTTGGGAAGAAAAAGAAGAATCCTCTAACTCTACCCCTTCCACTCCATCCGTCCCCCTTACCCCACGTGATGAACGCCAAATCGCCGCTGACCTTGAAAAAATGCTCGCAGATCTCGATAATCAGCAGGATATGGCAGCCATGGGCGGCACTGTTGAAGACGAAGAAGACAGAGAACTTTTAAAAGCAAGCCTGCAAGCTACTATGAGACTGGCAAAAAAAATCGCCAAAGAAAAATACACTCCGAAAAAATATCGTCACGAAGAGGAATAAATCATGAACATCAAAGCTGCTGTGAAGCAGCTAATGAAAAAACACAACACAAATAACCCCTATGAGCTGGCAAAGTTCCTTAACATCATCATCCTTTATGCAGAACTTGGCAACACCTGGGGCTACTACACCACTTACAAGCGTTCTCGCTTTATTATCATAAATCAAAATATTTCCGAAACTTTGCAAACATACACCTGCGCTCACGAACTCGGGCACAGTGTTTTACATAAAGGCATATCAACCCCCTTCCTTAGAAAACACACGCTTTTCAGCGTTGAAAAAATAGAACGGCAGGCCAACACTTTCGCCGTAGAACTGCTCCTTCCTGATGAACTTTTAAAGCAATACCCTGACACTTCCATACACCGCCTTGCTGATATGGTGGGCGTGCCGATGGGGCTGGAAGTACTTAAGAAATAAAAAATACCGCCAGCACGGGGCTGACGGCGAAGAATAAATTGACGATTTGATGGATGTTAAGCTGGCGAAGCTCCAGCGCAAAGCGGAAGAAGACGTGGAAAGTTTAGGATAATAAGGCAAAGCTGATACCTTTATTGCGTAAAGGTATAATATAAACGCCTTTAAATTTTCTCTTTTTTTAAAGGTATTCTCTTGATACCTTTATTGCGTAAAGGTATAATATAAACACCTTTAAATCTTCTCTTTTTTTAAAGGTGTAAATAAATAACGTTTCAAACAACAATTAAGGAGAGATGAAAATGTATAATTACAGTCAGCCATATAATGATTTACCAATGCTTCCACCTGTTGAAGACGTTGAAACGAAGGTTATTTTAAAAAAAGCTATTTCTGCAAACAAAGCATTAGCAGAATTAAGAGGTTGGGCATTCACTCAAGCTAACCCATATCTTTTACTTCAATCAATTACATTGCAAGAAGCAAAAGCATCTAGTGAAATTGAAAATGTAGTAACCACGAACGATGAGTTATATCAGGCATTGTCTGCGCCAGATACAGCCAACATTTCAGCATCAGCGAAAGAAGTCATGCATTACAAAGAAGCATTGTGGCAAGGTTATACTTTGATAAAAAAAGATTATCCTATCACCATTAATATGTTTATTGACTTATTTCGCGTTGTGAAAAGAAGATCTGACGGAATAAGAAAACTTCCAGGCACGTGTTTAAAAAACAGTTTTAACGAAGTAGTATATACACCGCCAGATAATGAAAGCGATATACTCCGGCTTCTATCCAATTTAGAAGGATATATTAATGTTGATGACGACGATATTGACTTATTAATCAAGCTGGCTATAATCCATTATCAATTCGAGTGTATACATCCTTTCCCAGACGGCAACGGACGTGTTGGTAGAATTATCAACGTTTTGTATTTGGTTCAAAAACAATTACTAAATTTCCCTATCCTTTATTTATCTAAGTATATAATTGAAAACAAAACAGCCTATTATAAAGCGCTTAAAGGCGTTACTGAAAAAAGAGCGTGGGAAGATTGGATCATTTACATGTTAGATGCTGTCGAAACTACAGCTATCACAACGCTGAACCTTATAAAAGCAATTCACAATGCACAAGAATCCAGCAGGAAATTTATTAAAGCCAACCTTCCTAAAATCTATTCAAAAGAGCTTGTTGAATTATTGTTTGAGCAACCTTATTGCAAGATTGATTTTCTCGTCAATAGAGATATTGCCAAACATCAAACAGCTTCCAAATACCTTAAACAACTCTGTGAAATCGGCGTTTTAGAAGAAACAACAAAAGGAAGGGAAAAGTATTTTATAAATAAGGAACTCTGGCAAATTTTGACACATCAATAAAATACCGCCAGCGCAAAAGCTGACGGCGAAAAGAAAACGCCCGATGTTACCAGCACCGGGCGTAGCGTGGAGCGTGTTACCAGCACGCCTCCACAATATAATCATTCCATCACACAAGGAGCTGATTATTCTTTTATTATAACAGCTCCGCTCAAAAATGAAAAGCTTGAAAGGAGCTGTATTTTTATGGCCAAAAGTAAAAAATCTAACGGCGAAGGCAGTATCTCGTTTGAAACGGCACGTAATAAGTGGCGTGCCTCAATCGTCGACCCTTACGGAAAACGTATTGTAAAACGCTTTGCGACGCACAAAGAAGCCCAGGAATGGATTGTAAGCGTCAAAGCCACCGTTTATAACAAAACCTATGTTGCCCCTTCTAATATTACTGTGGGCGAATGGATGTTAGAGTATCTCGAAACATATTGCGCTCCCAATGTCCGGAAAAAAACACTGCTACGCTATATGCAGGTTGCAGGATATATGCTGCCTATAGCTTCCATACCCCTCCAGCAGCTCGCCATTCCTGACGTACAGCGTTTTTACAACACTATCACTCTATCAGCCAGTACCAAAATTAAAATTCACACATTGCTCAAAGCAGCGGTTACCAAAGCCTGTCAGGTTGAACTTTTATCTAAAAATGTAATGCTTAACATCAACCGCCCCAAAGCGGATCAGGCAGAAGTACAAATTTTTACGCAAGCAGAAATTCACATTATTCTGCGTTCCATCAAGGAAAGCAGCTACTACGCAAAATATTATCCGCTCTTTGCTTTCGCCATAGCCACTGGCGCACGTCTGGGCGAAATTCTAGGTTTAAAACTAAACTGTGTACATCCGGACTATGTAGAAATAAAAAATTCGCTCCAGCTCGTAGATAACAAGCTTGTGGATATGCCGCCCAAAACGAAGGCAGGCAATCGCAAAGTTACCATCAGCCCTGCCATCGCTAATTTACTGAAGCGTGCATCTAAAAGCGGTAAAGTGATTTCTTTTGACGGCTATGTCTTTCATAACAAAAAGGGTGGTCCGCTCTTTCCACGCAACGTAGAACGCATTTGGAAAAGCATTTTGCAAGAAGCCACTGTTCCCTACCGAAATTTTCACTGCCTGCGTCATACGCACGCTACGCAGCTTCTAGCAACAGGCCTGCCCATTTTGGAAATTGCCAAACGCCTGGGGCATAGCAGCGCAGTACATACTTTAAAATTATACGGCCATGCTATCCCTGGCTTTGACAGCAAAATTCCTACCCAGGTAGAAAAAATTTTCTTTGAAACGGCAAGCGAAAAACTTTAAAAACTCAAAAAAAGGCGGTTGGTACCAAGTTGGTACCAAACCGCCTTTTTTTACATTTCTGCTAAAAATCAAAAAGCCCGAGAACTTGTATTCTCAGGCTGTTTTTACTATGGCAGGGGTACTAGGACTCGAACCCAGATCGACGGTTTTGGAGCTGTTAGCTTAAAGCGTACTAAACCGCATGGTTATGGGATTTTTAGCATTTTTAGTCTTCAAAAACATACTTATTTTAGGCTCAAAAAAGAGGTTTTCAGGGGGTGTTGGTACCACGTTAGTACCAACGTTTAAACCTATTCCTTAGGCTTCCACTCTACTTTATACACTTCAGCATCAAAGACAGTTTCACCCTTGCGCAGCTTTTTCAGCATATCACGTACAAAGTCGTATTCAAAATCTGTCATAACCATCGTTCGCTTTTTACCGCCTTCTATCGGCTTGCGCCCTGCGCCAGCACGTGCGCCGCCAGTGTTAGGACGTGCACCGCCCCACGTGCCTTTTTTCTTTGTTTCTTCTGTCATTTTGCTTCCCTCCATTGTAAGAATCTAACGCCAGCACACACAGCAGCACAGGCGAAAATTATATAACTAAAAGCATCAATATTACGGCAAGCATTTATCACTAATGCCAATACAAAAATATCACTTAATTTCATTTGCATTCACTCCTTAATCTTGTTATAATAAATTTAGAGGTTGGGCGGTTATCCTGCCGCCCTCAGCCGATGCCGTTATCTCAGCATTTCAAGTAAGAACTTTGCGACGGTTGCTATACTTGCTGCGATGACGGCTATTTTATATATCTTGTCTAGCATTTCTTCACCTCCTTACAATTATATTATACCACATCTTGATGTTTTTGTCAAGCATTTTTCTTCAATATTTGAATATTTTTCTATAAAAATTAAGCCTACGAGTTGATATTTCTCGTAGGCTTTTAATTTTATTTACTTTTTTCCTTCACCAGCGCCACCGCCAAACCACCAGCAACAGCCTGCCAGATTGTCCGCTGGCGTTCAATTCTCTTTGTCCGCTTTGCGTCCTGCTTTATGGTCTGCGATAAGCTCGCTAAGGATTTGTTTTGCTCTGCTATTATCAGCTCGGATTTTGTCAAGGAGTTCTTTGCTTCCTGCAAGTTGCTCCGTAGCTCGCTGATTAAGCTCTGCTGTTCCTTCAGCGTTGCTTGTGGCTCTGTCAACCGCTGCTCCAGCAGATTTATTTTCTGCTCCTGCGAGTTCATTAAGTCGTTCAGCTCCAGTAACTTGCTCACTGGCACTTGTGCTGTTTCTTCCTGTGCTGGTGGCTGCGCTGTCGGTTCTGCTGCATCCACCGTTGAACAGCGCCACACCACAGCAAAGAACAAGAGCAGCAACGACACTGTAAGCAAACACAGTAACCTCGCGTTGTCCTTTAACATGCATTTCACTCTCCCCTCTCCTGAATATAATCCGTAATGCCACGGGCGATAGCACGGGCCAAATCATCCTGCTGGTGCATCAGCATCTGGCAATCATCGTCATTGGAGATAAAGCCCATTTCCACCAGCACAGCGGGCATATAGGTACTGTTTAGCACTACAAGGCGCGGGCGTTCCTTAACGCCACGGCAGACAGTGCCCAGGCTCTCAGTAATCTGGTAAAGAATACGGTTGGCCAACGTGTCGGCGCCAGTCCATTTGCTGTAAACTAATACTTCTGTACCTTTAGCAGCAGGAGTTGCACTGTTGCAATGCAGGCTGACGAAAATATCTGCTGGCCAATTATTAGCACTCTGGCAGACGTTAGTATATGCAGGACTTTCGCCGTTCAGATTATCACTCTGCACGCTGCGCACTTCACAGCCTGCTGCACGCAAATACTTTTCCACCAGCTTGCCCACATTGCGGACAATTTTTGCCTCTGTCACGCCATAAGCATCATTAACTGCACCCGGGTCAATACCAGGATGATGCCCAGGATTTAAAAACACTCTCATATTCACGCCTTCTTCCTTTTGATAATATCCAACAATCCCTGCACAGCCTCCACGCCAGCGGCGTTCAGGTTCTCGACGATACTCAAAAGCTCCGTCGCCGTCAAATAGCCGATAATTGTACCAACGGCCCACGTCGGTTTCATCAGCTCCACCATGATTAAATCAGCACTGGCAGCCGCCATTACGCACAGCAGATACACACAAATCTTGCCTAAAAAGCGGTGCTTCATGACCTCGCTTTTAATTTCGCCTGCGCTGCGCGCTGCTTTAATGCCGATGAGCGACTGCAAAAGCGTAGGAGTTTTGCCCTGCTTAATCAAATAATCATGAGCAATGGCAATCCATTTAGTTAAGCAATCTAAAAACACAAGGATGCTGAACGCATAAAATAATACGGCGTGCTTATGCAGCAGCACCGCTAAAATCGCCGCCAGTACGGCCTTATATGACCAACCGCTGTACAATGTTTTGCCAGCTGTTACAGCGGATTCAAAAAATAGTTTGTAATTCATTTTGCGCCTCCATGTTGATTTGCTCCCATAAAAAACATAACTGTTAAAAGTGTAACTATACTGGCTATAATATAACCAGCGAGAAAATAAAGCATCACATCACCTCATGACTAAAATTTACGCTATCCTGCGGTAAAAATGCACTACGTAGGCAGGTGGCTGGACTGTGGAGCTATTGCCATAGATGGGATTGGAGCGAGAAGCGTCGAATGTAGCATTTGCGCCACCCGTATCACCTTTCAAATTATTTGTGTTAGAAAATTTAATAGCTGTATTACTACCCAAATCATTATAAAGAGTAAAAGCACCTTGCAAATTTCCATTTCTCATGCTTAGGCCCCAATTTTGTCCACTAACACTACCAATTTGACCTATTGCACCCGTAACATTCGGCAACCCCGCTTCAATCGTCGTGCCCACTGCATGGCTACTATCTGCACCCTGCAAAGTTCTGCCCTGCGCAATTTCTTCCCACGTGCCACGAGTTGGCGCACTGCCTGTCGTTGCAAACACTGCGCCCACAGGATAAATTAAATCAAAAATAGCAGCAGCCCTTGCGTCTACTGCTTGAAATTCTGCTGTACCATCAGTTATATTTGACATGATTATTCCTCCCTTGCTGGGGAGAAATATCATCCCCAGCAGATGTAAAATTTCACTGTGTATGCAGGCGGTTGAACGGTGGTAGATGCGCCGTAAATTGGATTGGAACGGGATGCGTCAATAGCAACATCCGTGCCATATTTTTGTGTAGAACCATAATCTATGTTATAGCCCTTGTTAGATGGATTCTTCCAAAATAAAGCACCAACAGGATAAGTAGGCACAGGATTCTCAGAGCAGTTAGAGCTACTATACCATAATTGTCCCGTAATATTCGGCAACCCCGCTTCTTTATACTCTCCCGCTGTTTCCGCACCCTGCAATACACGTCCGTTTAAATTTGGCAGAACATTTGTACCCAAAGCTTTAACAAGCTCCGGGTAATCGTCTGCGCTTATCGTTTGTCCATTACACAAGAGCAAATGCTCGTAATCGGGGGGTAGTCACAAGGGCTACTATTTCCCCGCACATGTGATGGGTTCTACCATCTTTAATTTTCCATTCGACTTGTCCGTCTTTTGTTGTCATAATATCAACTCCTAGTATTTAATCATCGCTCGCAAAGTTATAGATTTTGGTTGGACAGTATCAGATTTACCATATACAGCAGAAGAACGAGAAGCATCAAAAATCGTTTTTATTTCTGATGTATAAGACGCAACACTTTCGCCTATTGAAGGGATACTATTTTGAACTTCACCAGCATAGAAACAACCAAAAGAAGCTTGTATGCCTGTTCTATCGCCGTAGTTCTCAATACGCCCTGTAATGTTCGGTAAGCCAGCATCTTTGCAGTGTCCTGCTTCTGACGCATATTCAATGAATCTATTGTTTTCTATAAGTGGCAGATTGAAAGTTGTGCTACCATCGCCAGCACCGTATGTAGTGCCAATAACAGTAAATAGTCTTGCATATGTTGTACGGCTTACAGCAGCGCCATCGCAAACCAAGAATCCATCAACTAATCTATTTGCAGCATAAGTAATTATTGTACCAACAGGCACATTAAATTCAGTGGTTTTATACACATCCCACTCCACACTGCCATCAAGAACTTTTACCCCCCCCACTTTGAACGTAGGTTCGGTATTTCCTGTCGTTCCTGCGGTGACACATTCTAAGTAGTAGCCTGCGGGGAACTGTTCACAGTAAGCAATGTCGCCAACGGCGTACGCCTTATTGCGCTGGATAAAACCATAAGCAGCTTTGCTCACTAAACTACTTGCCTGTGTCGCACTGTTTTGCGCTTCTGTCGCAGATTTAGCTGCATTACTTGCGCTTGTGCTGGCACTTGTTGCTTTTGTGCTTGCGGTGCTGGCACTTCCAGCCGCATTGCTCGCAGATGTTGACGCAGCAGAAGCAGAACTTGCGGCGTTATTTGCGCTCGTACTGGCGTTATTAGCAGCTTCAAAAGCGGATGTGGCACTTCCTGCCGCTTCCTCTGCGCTGGCAGCAGCAGCTTCTTTTGCTGTAAGTGCCACATCTCTTGCCGCCTCTGTTGCTTGTTTGATATTCTCCATAGCCTGCGTAACTTCTGGTGATAAGGATGGGGTGCCGTTTTCATCAACGGAAATACCATTGATTAATAGCCCCTTATACAGTACATCCAGATTATTAATAATATAATCTAATATACCCATGTTTTCCGCATTACAAAACGGAGTTTTTTTGCCATATGCGCCCTCACGGATGATGTTATTATTTTCATCACGGAGTTCGCCAGGCTGAAATGCTTGTGGTTTCATTTTTGTACCTCGCTTTCATAAATTTTGCTTTTACATTTGCATTGCACATATATTAGCGTTATAATGCAATTAGATGAGCTTTTAGCCAATTGGGAATTGACTATTAACGAAGAACCATTATATAAAATTGAGCCATTGCGCTAAAGGAGTGATATTTCATGAAAACACCAGCATGGGTAGTCACTGATGTAAAGCCACAAAAAGATTATACTCTCGTTATAACATTCGCTACTGGCGAACAAAAAACATATGATGCTCGCCCGCTTCTAAATAAAGCTATTTATAAACCGTTAAATAATCTTAGCTTTTTCCTTACTGCCAAAGCCGATTGTGGTTCCGTGGCGTGGAACGAAGATATTGATATAGCTCCAGAACATTTATATGAATGCAGTTTACCGATGTAATTTGCACTTTGCCGCACCGCAATGGTGCGGTTTTTTATTACTTCAAATACGTACCATCTGCAAAAATACAAGAAGCATTAGCACTTTGTCCGCCAGTCCAATCATAATCGCCAAAACTTCCAGCTGTAACTATCAACCGTAAATAAATCGTGTTATTAGCAAAAGCTATTCCGTACACACTGGGATACGGCAATCTTCCTGAATTAGGGCTTCTTGTCCAACCAGATAAGAATTGATTGGGTATAACTATTGCATTATTTGCATTTTCCAGAGCAACAAAAGACAATGGTAGTGAATTGAAATTTATACCGAAAAAATTATACTCTCTGTCATGTTTCCCTATTATTTGAAGTAGTTTTTCACTACTATTAAAAATTCTCTCTCCTTGAGCATTAAAAACCTCCAAGCCAAAACGGTTTATCGCTGTAACATTGTCACTAAATGTACAAAGAATTATTGATTTACATAAAGCTTCTATACTGCTGTTATCAGAACCAGAATGTAAACCAGACGGAGAAGAATATAAATTAACCAACATTTCATTTTTACTTTTTCTTGAATAATTAAAGCAAGTGCCAAAGTCGTTAACTGTTAGCTTGAACCCCACTAATATCTCTTCATCCAATAAAGGAACCGTTAACTGAGCAGCCGTTACACAACGTCTATCACTATCAGGGTCGCCACCTCCATAATATGAATATGTATTTACAGAAAGCTTACTAGCTAAATCCCACAAAGTGCCATATCGTCTTAGACATAATCTAGTGGTACTATCATCAATCAGAACAGAGCCATTATCTTGTTTTATTTCTAAATATCTAGCCATTAGAACACTCCATAAGCAAAAACCATATTAACATTCTCTGAAAAATTAGTTTGAACATGCTGCCAAGAAAGTTTATTGCCTTCCAATGTAAATTTAGGCATATTCCAGCCCCTAGCCCAACTGCTAGTATCACCATGACTAATAACCGTAATCCAAAAATTTTTACCAATCAACAAATCATTTGTAACATATCCATCTTTACCTCCAGTTTCAACAATTCCTACCATATAAGTTGCAAGGCATGAAGTTTTGAGAGTTAAGCTACCGTTTTCGTCATAACATTCTATTCCCGCCGCCACTTTTTCCGCCTTCTTTCTCTTCCTGCGCTGATAAAGCACAACACAAATCCCCAGCAAAACAAAAACCGCTGGTACAACATATTCCCATGCCATAGTTACCATACCCCCATTCTTACACGCAGCACATTATTACTGTCATATACACAAATAAGGTTATCTCTAATCTCTGTACGTGCGCCACTTGTTGCAGTGCGCAGCGTGCCAATCGTCGCACAAATAGCACTAAGGCTATTTACATTAAGCTTATCCGCGCTTACGCTATTAGCCTGCAACATTTTATTGGTAATAATGCTGTCATCAAAAAGCGTTTTACCCGTGATATGGATATAATCACCTTGCAGGCGCATTGTTCCGTCTGCGCTGGTAAAAAGGCCTGTCAGCTTGTCGCCATTCGCCGCCACAAGCGCGTATTTACCTTCATCCATAACCAAGGCACTGCCCTGTCCCAAAATACCTGCTACAGCGATATTAATTTTATCCACACTTGCGTTGCTGATAGCTTCTTTGGCTTCTTTTGCCATTTTGTCGTAGGTAATAGAATCTGCTTCAATCATGCTGCCGTCAATTACAACTTCCACCGTACATGTGGACTTTTCAGACACTGGACCTTCGCCAAACATATCCACGTAGGCACAAGTAACATCATACACGCCAGCATCGCACAAGTAAGATACAGAATTATTCGTACTGTACAAGCTTTCATCGTTGATGTAAAAGCGCACGCCGATACAGTCATTTGGTATAGCCTTGCACTTAATACCCATACCGCCTAATTTTGTGCTTAGCTTTGGCGGCTCTGGTTTTGGTGGCTCTGCTTTGCTGTATTTCAAAATAGCAGGCGCGCTATACTTGCCAATAGCACTTTTAGCGTACAGATACAGCTTGCCACTGCGCTCGCTTAATGCCAGCGACGCACTCAGTCCGTTGGTTCGTGCTAAAAGATTAGCATCCTCTACGCCTGGGCTGCTATCCCTGCGCACCTCATAAAAAGCAATGTCGGAATTTGTTACTTCTTTCCATGTTACTGTCGCCACATTGCCAAAGCTGATAGCAAAATCATCCGGCGTATTAGGTGTATTAGTCTTAATTGCTACAGTAATATCAATTTGTGGGGATGTATCCGGGCTTGTTGCTACGCCAAATTCATCCTTCGTACAAACTGCAAGGCGGTATTTATCGCCTACAATAGCTTGCGGGATAACCGA
>ERZ808278.309-NODE-309-length-36151-cov-5.125000_pt1 | contig 36151 bp, 25 predicted proteins | sample MGYA00521239_ERZ808278 | MGnify/ENA primary metagenome ERZ808278 (study PRJEB31516, sample SAMN03275600) | gut metagenome | biome: mammalia-associated habitat; material: feces | host: Papio cynocephalus | place: Kenya | collected 2012-07-17 ... | reverse complement strand
CAAATATAACCAAAAGGGCTGATACATCGTGAGAAGTGTCAGCTCTAATTTTTTTGTTTAGAAAAGTTTTACCGGACAGCAATAAAATGAAGATGGACAATTTTAGAGAAATGCGCCGTAAGCGCCAACAATTACCAGATGATGAAGCTCTTGCCCTACTTCAGAATGCATCATCGGGGGTACTGTCGGTCCTCGATGAGAATGGCTACCCATATGGAGTGCCAATCAGCTACGTTTATGACAGCGGCACGCTATACTTCCATTCGGCTCTAAGCGGTCAGAAAATCGATGCAATTCACCACACCGAAAAAGCCTCATTCACCATTATTTGCAAGGATGAGCTACACCCTGAGGCGTTCACCACTTACTATCGTAGCGTGATTTGCTTTGGGCGTGTAAGAATCCTTGACAGCGCTCCGGAAAAACTTCATGCTTTATACCTTCTGGGCAAACGATTCAATCCTAATGATGAGCAGGCATTAGAAACTGAAATTAAAAACGGCATCAAACGTGTGGCAGTTATCGAGTTTACCATTGAGCACTTCACCGGCAAGGAGGCTATAGAACTAACAAAAAAAAGAAATATAGCAAACCTCCCTAAAAATAATGTTTAAATGCATTTTGCAAACCATCTCTAAATATCAATATATAGTAAGGGCAATGCCAGAAAATTGTATGGCATTGCCCTTACTTTGCAATCATTTGCCCATGGCTATTCGTGAATCATTCGCCAATATGGATGCCCAAAAAGGGAATAGATGTGTGTGCCGCGAAAACCGAGCGATTCGTAAAGGCGTTTTGCGCCCACATTTTCTGGAGAGCATGCCAAAATTGCTGGCCGAGCCATCGATTTTGCCTTCTTTATTCCACTTTCTAAAAGGATGCGAGCCACACCCCTACCCCTGTGCGACGGCAACACGGCAAGACTGTCGAGATAAAATTCGCCAGGCACGGTCTCTGCGTCCATCGTAGATGGGTCGAACGACTGCTCTACGACCGAGGCGAACATTCGGAAGGTAACCTCTCTGCGCTGCATGTAGTCATCACCAGAATACGCCACCAAAGCCCCTAATGGCGTGCCAGCGGCATCTTGGGCAATAGTGCCATGATGCCATGTGTAGAGCGTGTCGGTGGCGGCTATCACTTTTTCTATGATGTCCATACGCTCACGCTGTGCGTCGGGTATGCGATTTCCTGCCTGCTCATATTGCTCCATAATGTCGTCGTCGAGAGCCTCAGCTATGACCATTGCCAAAAATGGAACATCATGGGCCGTGGCGGCACGCAATGTTATCTTTTCACTTTGCATCATCCTGTCTGTTTTCATTATGGAAATTGAAGGCCATGAGCCTTGAATTGCTCGGCATCAAGATCTTTCAGCCCGCAATCATCGAGCGGACGATATTCATTGTGATCGTTCACATACAGGCGAGGCTTTTGCTTAAACGCCTTGTTACTCACAGCCGCATCGGCTTTAAACATAGGCGTGGCCACGCCACCAAGGTCAAGCATGGTGTGAAATGTAACGCGGTTGGTGGCAATAGGCTTTCTTTGGTTTGCCACAATAGTTTGCCACTTGTCGGGATATATGGCTTTAAACTGCGTGGATGCCCACATCAGGAATGGCACACGCAGCTGGTAGTAGGTGGGGATGGGAGAAGAGTGCAAGAAGCGCAGGCGAGAATCATCAAAAATGTCCTCTCCGTGGTCGCTCACATAGCACACCGCCGAAGCCATACCCGTCTTTTTCAATGCGCCAATCACATCTGAAATCAGAATGTCGGTGTGGCGAATGCTATTGTCGTAGGCGTTCACCATATTGGCGCGGTATTTTTCGCGGGCCGATGGTATTGCGTCGGGCGTATAGAATGCCCCGCTGCGGTCGTAGCGGTCGTAATAGTTGAAGTGAGATCCGTAGCAGTGCAGCAGCACAAACAGTTTGCCTCTCTTATGCTTTGCCAACCTCTTCTTCAGCTCGCCCACAAGAGCCTCGTCGGGCAGCTGGGCCATCATCGAGAGGTTGTCTTTCAGATACTTCACATCATCGGCCTCATTGCCCAAGAAGTCGATAATGGAGTGATTGCGACGCTGGCAGCTATAGAATGCTGTGGCATATCCCGCCTCCTTGAAGGCTGTGACAATGCCTTTTTCATAATACACCCCGTCGAAGTCGTCCTCGCTCCCCACAGGGGTAAGCAGCAGTGGCACACTCTTGTGGGTGGTGTTGCTCATCGTGATGGCATCGTAATAGGCCACCAAATCCTTGCCCATGGCTCCTAACAGCGGTGTGGTGTTACGCTTATAGCCATAGATGCCAAAATTGTCGGCACGTGCCGTTTCGCCCACAATCAGCACATACACCTCTGGCACACTGTCGGGGTGGATGCATTTTGCATGGTAAGTGAAGCCCTTCACATTCTTATCGTAGTTCAGCGTCTTCGAGGCGCGGTCGATCGACAGTGCCAAGTTATAGCAGGCGTTCACAGGAAATATGTCGTCTTCAAACTGGAATTTCTTGTCAACGCCAAACGATAGCCCTACAAGCACCACGCCCAATGCCATCACGCCACACGACACCTTGCGCTGCAAGTGCCGGAATTGGACGGACAGCGTTTCCTTGCTGATAATCGACATAATCGCCAGCACGATGCCCGACACGTACACCACCACCACAAACAGCACTGCCGGCAGCAAGTTCGACAGCAGCTCCGTGGTCTCGGTTGGATTAGTGGTGGTAACGTTCAAGAACATGTCCACAGCTATCGGCGACTCGCCATAGAGATAGAGCAACACGATTTGAAACGCATCCACAAACACAAAGAAGAACAGCCACCAAAACATCTTTCCAGGCTTTGCACTCAGGGTGAAAGCCAGCCAATAGAGCCCCAAGGGCAGCGCCACGCTTGCAGTGCGCACAATCGTGGATGTGGACTCAGTGAAAAACATCATCACATTTGGCAATATCAACATTGCCAAAAATGTCCAAAACAATGTCTGCTGACTCTTAAATTTCCAAAATATCTTCTTAAAATGCTTCATTTAAACTAAACATAAAACCTGTTTGCCCCGACTTGCCAAAGCCATAGTCGAAACGAATATTCATACGCCTGCGAAAGGCAAAACGATAACCAATACCAAAATTTGGTAAAAAATGCTTGAACCCGTCTGCGTTATGGAACACATTTCCTCCTCCAGCCCATAGCACCATACCATGCCGCCCCCAGATGTGCTGTCGCAGCTCCACCTGCGCATTGAGGGTGTGCTTGTCGCGGTAACGTCCCAAGTAATATCCTCTCATACGGTGAGTGTCGCCCAACAGTGCCATTCTAGCCCACGAAGGATTGCCAAAATTAAACATCGCCCAGAAATCCAGCGCCAGCGTGCAGCCTCGCCACAGCGGACTATAGTAATTCGCCTTAATGTCGGTGGTGGAGAACGCATAGCGATTCCACAGGAATTTTGGGCGGAAACATTGCGACAGGTGAAAATAGCACCCTTTCTTGGCGTCTGTGACCATATCGCGAGTATCGTACTCCACCGCAAAGCCAAAGCCATAATTGCGCAGCACCAAGTCCTGGCCGTTCAGCAGTTCAGGCTTGGCTATGGTGTCGCTGTTCACATAGTTGAACTGTAGCTTTGGGCCAAAGCGCAACGCCTTGTACACATCAAACAGCAGCTCCAACTCCACGTTTGCCATATATTTTTTTTGCATCGTCTTGTTGGCGGTGTTGTTGCCGTTATCATAGCCCATGCCCCAGTAGTAAAGTGGCTCATACTCGAAAGCTAAGTCGGCTATCAGCCTTGCTTTATTGGGAAGCAGTATGTTACTCGTCGCACTGAGCGACCAAAAATTCTTAGTGGTGTATGTGGCAGAGCATTGGGCATTAGAAAACTGGCTCAAACTGTCGCAACCATTAAGCCTGAATGACGCGGCACCCACAACCGACAGAGCCAGCCCTGACACTGAATTGTAATGCGGTCCGCCCAAGATGCTGAACGCACTTGGGCTTTCCGATGAACTTCCGCCATCAATCGACAAGTAGTCGAGCACTTTGCGTACAAACGACCTTTTCGCGGGATTCGTAGCCACACCTATTGTATCGGCAGACAGTGCAGACATTGAAGTGTCGGGAACAACGGCAGCTCCATGTACCACGCCCACAATCATCAATATGAAACCAAGTGACACGACAAAACGCTTCATTTCAAATAGCCCTTTTCTATATAATTTAATTGCAATTAGAAAGCCACAAGAATGAACTGCGACGCTCATCACTCCAATCGTAAAACAGCAGAATATGTGACTTGTCTTCTAACGATAACTAATTATTCTCTCCAAGAAACGCCATGCATTCGCACCGCAATCTCCTCTATAACAAACAAAATTGATGCAAAGATAAGAATTTTTGGCTCAAAAATCATCAACTACCAATCATAAAAAAGTGATGTTAGCAAAATTATCAGTAATTTTGCACAAGAAATGATTTGTGACAAATGAGTATCAACATCAAAGAGAACACATATTTTCAGCTTTTTACCACCTTTTTCAAGATAGGAAGTTTCACATTTGGAGGTGGTTGGGCTATGATTTCAATTATCCAGCGCGAAGTGGTGGACAAACATCACTGGATTAAGCAAGAGGAGTTTCTGGACCTGTTGGCCATCGCCCAGTCGATGCCCGGCATTTTTGCCGTAAACATCAGCACCGTGATTGGCGACAGGCTTAAAGGCGTGAAAGGAAGCCTCTCGGCGGCACTTGGCACCATCCTGCCATCTTTCATCATTATCCTCCTGATTGCGATGTTTCTTACGCCAGACACCATCAAAAACAACCCTACCCTCTCCGCTATCTTCAAGGGCATACGCCCCGCTGTGGTGGCACTCATCATTGCCCCGGTAATCACCACGGCTAAATCTGCGGGCATCAACCTGAAGACGATCGTTATTCCTGTGGCGGTGGCACTGCTTATTTATTCGGGATGGCCAATCATTTCCAATCCCGTGATTTTCATCTTTATAGGTGCTATTGGAGGCTACCTCTATTTCACACACTGGCAAATGCAACGAAGAAAGGAGAAAAATATATGATTACCACCTACTTGCGCCTTATCTGGGCATATATTCAAATTGGCCTGTTCGGGTTCGGCGGCGGTTACGCCATGCTGTCGCTCATACAAGGCCTTGTGGTGGGTAAAAGCTGGTGCCCACAAATCACTACCCAAACTTTCACCGACATCGTGGCCATCTCGCAAATGACGCCAGGCCCTATCGGCATCAATAGTGCCACCTACATTGGCTATGTGGCCACAGGGAGCGTGCTTGGTTCTATCGTGGCCACTTTCACCGTAGTACTTCCCCCCTTTCTATTAGTGCTCTACGCCAGCCATTTCATAGCACGGCACCAAGACAGCGCCATTATCAAGGGATCGTTTATGGGGCTTCGCCCGGTGGTGGTGGGATTAATTGCATCAGCCGCTCTGCTTTTAATGAACGAGGAGAATTTCGGGTCCACCACCATCGACGTGATGAAGAGCGTGGCCATTTGCGCGGCTTCACTCGGCACAGTCTATTTTACAAAGATCCACCCTATCCTGGTAATTATAGCGGCTGGATTTATCGGCTACCTCATTTTTTAACGACCGCTTATGAACTACGACGAGACATTAGACTTTCTGTTTCATCAGCTCCCTGCCTTTGAGCGCCAGGGGGGCGCAGGCTACAAGCCCGGACTCCAAACAAGTCTCGACCTTGACTCGATGGCCGGGCAGCCTCACCAATCCTACCAGTGCATCCATGTGGCTGGAACCAACGGAAAAGGCTCCACAAGCCACCTCATAGCCAGCATTCTCCAAGCACAGGGCTATAAGGTGGGGCTTTACACCTCACCCCATATCGTGGATTTCAGAGAGCGCATACGCGTGAATGGCGAAAAAATCAGTCAGCAAGATGTGGTTCAATTCACCGAGCGGTACCTAAAGTCGGGCTACGCCGGGCACCCCTCATTCTTCGAGCTCACCTCCACCATGGCGTTTGAATACTTCAAAAAGAAAAATGTGGACTTCGCCGTAGTTGAAGTGGGGTTAGGTGGACGCCTCGACAGCACCAACATCATAACACCGGTGTTGAGCGTTATCACCAACATTTCCTTGGACCACACACAGTTTTTAGGCCATACGCTCGTACAAATCGCCTCTGAGAAAGCGGGCATTATCAAAAATGGCATTCCAGTGGTTATAGGTGAGGCCGAGGGCGATGTTCGCGCCACGTTTGAGCGAAAGGCTGAAGAAAAGAACGCGCCCATCACGTTTGCGCAAGAAGCCCCTATCGTGACAAGTGGGCACTGCGAGGGCGGACACTGCCTCATCGACACCACTACCTACGGTACGCTGGTCAATGAGCTTGGCGGTGAATATCAAATCAAAAATAGCAACACGGTGCTTGCTGCCATCACACAATTAAAGCGATTAGACATCGACATTAGCCAAAATGCTGTGGCTAATGGATTTGCCAACGTTGTCGCCAACACTGGGCTTACAGGACGATGGCAGACGATAGGGAGCAACCCTCGCATCATCTGCGACTCTGGGCACAACGTGGGAGCTTTTGCCTACATCACCGACCAACTGCGGCATGAGCATTACAGCGCGCTGCACATGGTGATGGGCTTCATGGCCGACAAGGATGTGGACGAGGTGCTGGCCATGCTCCCCAACGATGCTACCTACTATTTCACACAAGCCTCCTCTCCACGAGCAATGAAAGCCGATGAGCTATGCCAAAGGGGCAAAGCCCATGGCTTGCGCGGAAAGCCATTCGCCCATGTAAAAGATGCAATAGAAGCTGCCAAGCACACGGCCACAGCCTCCGACCTAATCTACATAGGCGGCAGTATGTATGTGCTTGCCGAAGCCATGAAGCCCCAGCCCTAAAATGCAGAAAAGCGAATGAAACGGGCGCTGTTAATCCAGCACTGCAATCACGTCGAATTGGATAAGTGTGTTTTGCGGAATCTCCTTCACAGCCATACTGGTACGCGCCGGGTATGGTTCTTTAAATTCTCTGGCGTAGATTTCATTCATTTCGCTAAAAAGATACATTTCCGACAGTATCACAGTGGTTTTCACCACATTATCGAGTGTGGCGCCAGCATCGGCAAGAATGTTGCGCACATTCTCAATCACCTGCATGGTCTGCGCCTGAATTCCTTCTGGAATCTTTCCGGTTTCGGGATTCACTGGCAACTGGCCCGAAACGTAAATCACATTGCCCACCTTTATGGCATTGCTGTAAGCACTTATTTCTTTCGGGGCATTCTTTGCCGAAACTTTCTTTTTCATATCTCGCGCTACGAAATTAATTTCATATAGAAAAAAACAGTACGGCTATAAGCCGGGTTATGTAGCCGTTTCCTCAAAACAATCCTTAAACCCTAAAAAATTCAAAAGAGAGAGAGAGAAAAAAACGACCGTCTGTCATTTATCTGTCCGGTATGTTGCCATACCGATATAGCAGCCTACCCCTCGACAATGGGCGAGCAACCCTTAAATGCCGATATACTTGGCCTTGCAACTCACAGGTGGTGCGGCACACCATGTCGCCACGATGCCCGGTGAGCTCTTACCTCACCTTTTCACCCTTACCCACACAAGATGCGCGAGCGGTTATTTTCTGTCACCTTAACCCCAAAGTCACCTCCAGCTTCCCGTTAAGAAGTGCGACGCTCTTTGTTGCCCGGACTTTCCTCTCGATATTTCCCGAAAAATGGAGAAAACACGAGCGACAGACCACCATACTGTTTTATGGCGCAAAGGTAGTGATTTTTTTTGAAAGCACTTAAATAAGTTAAAAGCAATTTATTTTCCAAAAGAAACTTGTGGGTGTGGATTGCTTCCTATACTTTTGTGCGAAGTTCAAACGAAACTATACACACATTTATAAATTAGCCCAAGAAAATGAAAAGACTATTTATGGTAATGTTTGTAGTGATGGCTGTGGCCGCCACTGGATGTTCGCAAAGCAAACAAAACGGCAACTTCTCTGAAAGTGCTGCTATACAGTCCAATACTGCTGACACACTAACAGAAAAACAAAGTCAAACAGAAGACTCCAGCGCAGGAAAGGTCAGCCACCTCACCACCGCCGACTTCAAGAAAAAGGTGATGAACTACGAGAAGCACCAAAAGGAATGGGTGTTTGAGGGCAGCCGTCCTGCCGTCATCGATTTCTATGCCACTTGGTGCCACCCCTGCAAACTCACGTCGCCCATCGTGGAGCAGCTCGCCAATGAATATCAAGGAAAAATCGACTTTTACAAAATCGACATCGACAAGGAACCTGAGCTCGCCGCCGTGTTCGGCATCCGTAGTGTGCCCACATTCCTTTTCATTCCAGTAAAGGGCACCCCTACTATGCAACTGGGCGCCATGCCTAAAACGGAGTTTGAGAAAATCATCAAGTCGGTGTTTGTGAAGTGACACCATGATACGAAAGCTACACGACTTTCTAACCACACATAAAGCTATGGAATCAAGAAAGAAAGCGGCCGCTGAAAAGAAAGCCAGCGGAATGTATAACTGCGCGCAGGCTGTGCTATGCACCTATTCCGACCTCACGGGACTGGACGAGCCCACAAGCCGCAACCTCGGCAACGGCTTTGCCGCGGGAATGGGCAACATGGAAGGCACCTGTGGCGCTCTTGTCGGGGCCGGGATGGTTCTCGGAATGGTCACAAAGGACAAGGTGAAGTCAATGAAAGGCATGAGGGAGATGATGACAAAGTTCCAGAATCGAAACCACTCCACACAGTGCAAAGCCCTAAAAGGGATCAAAACAGGACGGGTGCTGCGAGAATGCCCATTATGCGTGGCCGACGCCTGTGAATTTTTAGAGGAGCTGATTAGCAGATAGAGGCATCACGTACTAATTCTTCAGAAACTTGCGAATTTTCTGCAAGGGAATACCGAGGTTGAAATTGTCGCTTCTCGCATATTTTGCAAAGTTCACCGCCACCAGCTCGCCATTGTCGTTGAGCACAGGGCTGCCACTCGACCCCTGTACAGTGGCAATATCGTAGAGCACTCGGTCGCCGTCGGGCTTTTGCGTCACGGCGCCCTTGGTGAGCTGTGACAGAATGCCTTTTTTAGTATAGCTCAACTCCACTCCGGCATTATACCCTATCATGTAAAGCGCATCGCCAATCTTCATGTCGTCATCTGCGGCGAATGGGTCAAACACGCAGGCCGACGCTGGCGTAAGTCCACTCGACAGCTTCAGCAGAGCCAAGTCGGTCTCTTGATCACCCGCGGTGCGGACCACCTTGCATGGATGGCTTTTCAGAAATTCATTCTCATTTTTCGGGCTCTCGCCGTCATACGCCACACCCAGTTCACACACCGGGGTAATCACAATGCCGCTCGGATCCTTGATTTGCTCCAGTGTGGCGACAGCCTCTTGCGCCTCCTTATACTCCTGCTCCATCTGGTCGGCAGCATTCGCAAGCTCTTGCAGACGCGCCTCGTCGCTCGTCACCAAATCTCCATACTCATCGTAATACACTATCGAGTTGGCCTCGGCTTCTGCTTGTGAATAGGCGACATTCAACTGCTCCATATAGTTGCGGGCACGCTGCTGAAGCTCACCGATAAAAGCCGAGAAATTCTGCTTCACCTGCTCCTTGTCGATTGGCGGCGAAGCCACGTGCCTGTTGGTCAGCAGTTCGCCAGAAGAATTGATAAAGAAGGCGGTACCAAAGCCCACAGCAGGGTTTTTCTTCACATCAGCCACGTCAAGGGTCAGGCCACTGATAGAACCGTCACTGTCAAGACCAGTGAAATAAAACGTGTCGCCAGAAGGGAGCTTCATCTCGTAATAATACTTGTTGATGACCATCACCACTCCCGTCTTTTGCGTATCGTAAAGCTGTTCCGGGGTCTTCAGATGATTGATAATCCTCGCAATCCAGGGCACCTTGTCAAGTTTTGAGCACGACGATAGCAGCGTTATCGCCACCACACTAATAAGCAATATCTTTTTCATAACTTCAGGCAAAACAAAATTGTCACCCCAAAATTAACAAAAATTATCCATATTCCCCTTATCGCCTAAAAGTAAATCAATCAAAATAGCAAACCATCTGCATCATCTGCATCATTTCCTCCACAGAGATCCCTTACGCCAGAAAAAGCCGCCTTGCCTCATTTTCTGCAAGAGCAAGAATGGCGTACAGCGCCCCACAAATGCGGCATATTTCACCCCTATCTTTTAACGAAATTGAAAAGTACGGTTGATAGTATTAATTTAGCTTAAAAACAAGGCAAAAGGTATTGCTTTTTTGAATTATTGATGTACTTTTGAGCAACTTTTTAAAAGTTAAATTTTAACTATTGAAATTTTAAATAACGAATAAAATTAACAAATCTGATATGAAAATGAACAAAAAGTTAGCTTTTGCAACCCTTGCGGGTTCTGCATTATTAAGTGCCACCACAGCTTTTGCCGTGACTAAGGCCACTATGAACGACGTGTTTATTCCATCCAACGCACAGCAAACAAGCGGATTTGTGAACACCGCAAGCCGCGGTCTTGCCGGACAACCCGACTTCACAGAAGTGGCTGAGCACACTATCAATTCTGTGGTGTCGATTAAAAACTATGCCAACGCCCGCCAGCAGCAGTTCCAGGACTGGAGTGGCGGATTCGACCCATTTGAATTTTTCTTTGGCCCAGGCATGGGGCAGCAGAGAAAGCAGCAACAGCAGCCCAAGCAAAAAAGCGAAGGCAAGCCACAACTCCGCGGTTCGGGCTCTGGCGTCATTATCAGTGCCGACGGCTATATCGTGACCAACAACCATGTGGTGGACGGCGCCGACAAGCTTACAGTAACTCTTAACAACAACGATGAATACAGCGCACGCGTGATTGGCACCGACCCTAACACCGATTTGGCGCTCATTAAAATCACCCCGGAAAAGGGCAAAACGCTCGATCCTATCGCTTTCGGAAACAGCGACAATGTGAAAGTGGGCGAATGGGCTGTGGCTGTGGGCAACCCTTTCGGCTTCAACTCCTCTGTCACCGCCGGCATCATCAGCGCAAAGGGCCGCGGCGTGAGTGAAGGAAGCGTAGGCATCAAGTCGTTTATTCAGCACGATGCTGCCGTGAATCCTGGCAACAGTGGTGGCGCGCTCGTGAACACAAATGGCGACCTTATCGGCATCAACACTATGATCTATTCACAAACAGGCAACTACGCCGGCATCTCATTTGCCGTGCCAAGCAACATTGTGAAAAAAGTGGTGACCGACCTGAAGCAATACGGCACCGTGCAGCGCGCAGTGCTTGGCATCAGCTATGAGGAACTCAACGCCGAAAACGCCAAAGACCACAAAATCACAGCCACTAAGGCCGGTATTTATGTGGCAAAGGTGAGCGATGGCGGCGCCGCAATGGAAGCCGGAATTAAAGAGGGCGACGTGATTGTGAAGCTCAATGGCACAGAAGTGAAGAACAGCGGTGAAATGCAGGAAGAAATGAGCAAACTCCGTCCTGGCGACAAGGCCGTGGTCACTTATTACCGCGACAACAAACTCAAGACCACAACCGTGACGTTTAAAAACGACCAAGGCACCACAAGCATCACCAAGAGCAGCGATTTCACCTCGTTAGGATGTGCGTTCATGGCATTGAGCAGCAAGGAGAAAGAGGATCTCAACATTTCTAACGGTGTGAAGGTGACCGGGCTGAAGGACGGTAAATTCAAAGCCAACGGCATCAAGAACGGCTTAGTCATTACTGCCATCAACGACCAGCCAGTCAACAGCAGCGACGACGTGGAAGAAATCTACAATGCCATTATGAAGTCGAGCGACGCCGACAAGGTGATGGTCATCAAGGGCTTCTACGAAACTGGCCGTAAAGTGTATATCGCAGTGAACATCGCCGACGAATAAGGTTATCGGTCAAAAAATACTACTATATATATTATCTCATAAGCACTGGAAACGCCGGAGCGTGATGCTCCGGCGTTTCTTCGCTCGTACGCGCACCCCGCCACTTCCTCCACTTTTTGGTTAAATACACTTAATACTTATCCGTTTTGCCACCCATAAGGCAATTTGGCACACTTTTTGGAACATTATATATATGAAAGCCAAATGTATCGGCGTGTCGAAGCACAATCTATATTGAAAATTAAGGTGTAGTCATAACCCTGGAAACCACAAAAAGGCTTACTTGACACGGCTCATAATGGTAACTCACGCTATTGTAGCCAACCCTATGCGGTAATGGCCACGCAATAGCAAAATTCATTTTTTGTTACACTTTTAATTTAACCTTTATTTTTTCATCAGAAATGCGACAATTAAAAATTGGCAACTCCATCACTGTGCGCGAGCCTATTCTCGACACATACCTACAAGAAATCAGCAAAATAGACATGGTGACCATCGATGAGGAAGCCGAGCTGGCCCGTAAAATCAAGCAAGGCGACCAGAATGCCATGGCCACACTCGTCAATGCCAACCTGCGCTTCGTGGTGTCGGTGGCAAAGCAATACCAAAACAAGGGGTTGAGCCTGTGCGACTTGATCAACGAAGGCAACATCGGACTCATCAAGGCCGCCAAGAAATTCGACGACACTTACGGCTTCAAATTCATCTCCTACGCCGTGTGGTGGATTCGCCAGTCGATTCTTCAAGCAGTGGCTGAGCAGTCGAGGCTGGTGCGCCTGCCTATGAACCAAGTGGGCACGCTCAACAGCATCAATAAAGCCATCTCCGCCTTCGAGCAAAAGCACGAGCGCCGTCCATCGCAAGACGAGCTGGCGGACCTGCTCGACATTGCCGTGGATAAAATACAATACACCATGAACTCTTCCGGGAAAAAGGTGTCGGTAGATGCTCCGTTCGCCGAATCCGACGACAACAGCAACAGCCTGCTCGACGTGCTGCCCAACGACGGCTCACCATCTACCGACGCGGCTCTGCAGCAAGAAGACCTCTCCAAGGAAGTGAACCACACGCTTGCCCAGCTCACCAAACGCGAGCAAGGCATTCTGCGGATGTCCTTTGGCATAGGCTGCCCTCAGATGAGCCTTGAGGAAATAGGCGATTATTACCGGCTCACTCGCGAGCGCGTACGTCAAATCAAGGAGCGGGCCATACGACGCCTACGAGGCGGTAAAAGTGCCAACCTCATTCCTTTTATCGGAGTATAATAAATATTTTTTCCATCCTTTCCTCAAAAAGCAGACAAATCAATGCGTTGCAAAAAAAATGCAGAACAGCACACGCTCTATTTCAGATATTTTTTGTACCTTTGCACGCTAAAAACTCTATTTATAGTAAATGAGACAACTTAAGATTACAAAGTCGATCACCAATCGTGAGAGCGCTTCTCTTGACAAATACCTACAGGAAATTGGCCGTAAGGACCTTATCACTGTGGACGAAGAAGTGGAGCTCGCTCAAAAGATTAAGCAAGGTGACCAGGCAGCCCTCGACAAACTTGTAAGCGCAAATCTTCGATTTGTTGTATCTGTGGCAAAACAGTATCAAAACCAGGGATTGAGCCTTCCCGACCTCATTGATGAAGGCAACCTCGGCCTTATAAAGGCAGCACAGAAATTCGATGAGACCCGTGGATTCAAGTTTATCTCCTATGCAGTGTGGTGGATTCGCCAGTCTATTCTTCAAGCGCTGGCAGAGCAGTCGCGCATTGTTCGCCTCCCACTCAACCAAGTGGGCTCGCTCAACAAAATCGGCAAGGCGTTTCAGCGCTTTGAGCAAGAAAACGAGCGCCGTCCGTCGCCCGCGGAATTGGCAGAAAAGCTCGATGTGCCCGTAGAGAAAATTGCCGACACAATGAAAGTGTCGGGCCGCCACGTCTCGGTTGACGCGCCATTCGTTGATGGCGAGGACAACAGCCTGCTCGATGTGCTGCCCAACGAAGACTCCCCAATGGCTGACTCTTCGCTCAACCAGGAGTCGCTCTCCAAGGAAGTGAACCGCGCGCTCGAGCAGCTCAATCCACGCGAACGCGACATTCTGAAAATGTTCTTCGGCATTGGCTGCCAGGAAATGACCCTGGAGGAGATTGGCGCAAAATTCGACCTCACTCGCGAGCGCGTGCGTCAAATCAAGGAAAAAGCTATTCGCCGCCTTAAAGGACAGAAGAGCAAACTTCTCAAGTCATACTTGGGATAACACAAAAAGAAAATCAGCATTTCAGAAGCTGAGTGATTTTTACAGCTTCATACAAAAACCAACCGCTCCGAAAGGTTCAACCCTCTCAGAGCGGTTTTTTACACTTCTCAGACGCACGCCACCGGCTATTGCTGCTTGGCAACGCCCGTTCCATATATGGTCTTAAAGTCGTCTTTCATCGAAATAGTCACCCAGTGCTTCGGTTCACACGACGCTTTCATCTTGGCGGCCTTTTCCGGATTGCCAAACTCACGCTCCACATCATCGGCCAGCACACAGAACGCCATGCTTGGATAGCGGTTCTTCGTCACAGCGTATTCAAACATGCTGAAGTCGCCCGACGAATTGCCAAAAGCTAAAATAGGCTTAATGCCAATCTCGCGCACAATAGCGCTCACCTTGTTCATTTTCAAGTTTTTCACATACATCTGTCCACGCAGCACATCGTCGGCAGGCTTAAACGAGTAGTCCCAGCCCTCCTTATCGCCTTGCGAGGAAGCATAGGTGTAGATGTCCGACCCTATAATATGATTACGGTCGAAAGCCAGCACCCCATCAGCGTAAGCACGGGTCACTTGCCGCTCGCTGCCCGAAATAATATAAGTGGTGAATCCGTTTGCCGACAAATAGCCCACCACTTCAGCCATAGGCAGATAAACGGCCTCGCCCCACTTTAAATTCTTCATTCCCTCCACAGGGGCTTCCATAAAGCTGACGACATAGTCGCGATACGCTTCAGGAGTCATACCGGCAAACACCTCATTCTGGGCAATCGCCTCCGTCCACATCATTTCGCCAGGCACAGAATGGGCATACACGGCCTTCTTTATCTCCTCTGCCGTGGCAAGCTGCTTTTCAGTGGGACGGAAAGCACTGTCGGCATACACACGGTGCAGATACATCATCCACTCAAAGTAAGACGGGGCTGTTTCACATACAAGAGTGCCATCAAGGTCGAATACCGCCACACGGTCGGCCTTCGGGACAAAACCGCTACTCTTCGGGTTAGTGACATTCTCCACAAAACCCTTCAGCCTGGCCAGAGGCACGCTACCCTCTGTCCAGTAAGAGAACTTCCCTTCAGCACCCACATTCTGTCCAATTTTCGCGATTTCATCGCGTGTTTCGCCCATCATCACTGATGGCAGAGCAAATGCCACAGCACTTACTACCGATAACAATAACGTTTTCTTCTTCATCTATAAATATTATAGTTTAATTGCAAAAAATTACTCTTTTATCCTTTGCATGGATAGCGCATGCCTAACGCAGATGGCCAAGATTACCTAATTTTTTTTGCCCGAGGCTGGCTATTTTATGCAAAGTTACGCAAAAAACGCCTCATATAGGCATTGTCCATTTTGACGTACGCACTTTTTTGGCGGCTGTATGAAAAGTATTTCGTAATTTTGTGGAACAACTACAATTTTTTACGCATTCAAGATAATGACAGAAATGGATTTTACTGTGAGCGAAAACCTGAGCATATCCCCGCTTTACGGACTGCTCAAGCTCACGCCATGTTCGGGCACTTTGCCCGACACTCGCCCCGGGCAGTTTGTCCAGGTGGAAGTTCCTAACTCAAAAACCACATTCCTGCGCCGCCCTATCTCCATTTGCCACATCGATGAGAGCAAAGGCCAGCTTTGGCTGCTCATACGCCGCGCTGGAAGCGGCACAGCATCGCTTCTCCAAACCAAGGCTGGCGAAATGCTCAACCTTGTGCTGCCGCTCGGAAATGGATTCAGCACCTCTTTCTCTGGCGATATGCTACTGATAGGTGGCGGTGTGGGCGTTGCGCCACTGCTCCAATTAGGAAAAACGCTCTCCAAGATGGGCAAGAATGTAAGGTTTCTGCTTGGAGCTCGCTCTAAGGCCGATCTTCTTCTCCTCAACGAGTTTAAGCGCTGGGGCGAAGTGTTCGTTTCCACTGAAGATGGTTCATTGGGCGAAAAAGGATTTGTCACCCAGCACTCTGTGCTCCACACCCCCGTCCACCACATAGCCTGTTGCGGCCCTCAACCCATGATGAAAGCCGTAGCCGCCATTGCCAAGAGTAATGGAATTGACTGCGAGGTGTCGCTCGAAAACATGATGGCGTGCGGCCTGGGCGCATGCCTCTGCTGCGTGGAAGACACTGCCGACAGTGGTCATGTGTGCGTATGTAAAGAAGGTCCTGTATTTAATATAACCCGGTTGAAATGGTAGATTTAAGCGTAGAAATAGGCAAACTAAAGTTGAAGAACCCGATCATGACTGCTTCGGGCACTTTTGGATATGGCGAAGAATTCGCTGATTTTATCGATCTGAACCGCCTGGGCGGTATCATTGTGAAAGGAACCACCCTCCACCACCGTGAAGGCAACCCTTACCCCCGTATGGCCGAAACTCCAAGCGGTATGCTCAACGCCGTGGGCTTGCAAAACAAGGGCGTGGATTACTTTATCGAACACATCTACCCCCGCATCAAAGACCTCGACACACGTGTGATAGTGAATGTGAGCGGCTCTTGTATCGACGATTATGTAGCGGTGTGCGAGAAGCTCAATGAGCTTGACAAGGTGGCCGCCGTGGAAATCAACATCTCATGCCCAAATGTGAAACAGGGTGGCATGGGATTTGGCACCACTTGCAGCGGAGCTGAAAGCGTGACGCGCGCCGTACGTAAGGCCTACGATGGCACAATGATTGTGAAGCTCACCCCAAACGTCACCAATATTGCCGAAATTGCGCTTGCAGCAGAGGCGGCAGGAGCCGACGCCGTGTCGCTGACCAACACCTTCCTCGGCATGGCCATCGATGTGGAAAAGCGCCGTCCCATGCTCTCCACCATCACAGGTGGACTGTCAGGACCTTGCATCCGCCCCATTGCCGTGAGAATGGTTTGGCAAGTGGCTAAAGCGGTGAGCGTGCCAGTAGTGGGGCTTGGAGGCATCATGAACGGACGCGATGCCATCGAATTTATGCTTGCTGGCGCTACAGCCGTGGAGATTGGCACCGCCAATTTTATCGACCCACAAGTCACCGTCAAAGCCATCGACTATATCCAAGATTATCTCACACGCCACAAAATAGAGCGTGTGCGCGACTTAATTGGCGCAATGGAATGCTAACCCACCCCAGCCGCATAAAGCGCGCCATCGGGCTTAAAACGCCCTTAACAAGAAGCATTCGCTCATAGCAGACTCGCCATCTGCATACCTCAAAAATACAAAAAAGCTTAAAAGCGCCAGTCGCTTTTAAGCTTTTTTTGTGTCATTGTAAAGCACAAGTCCATTGGCCCGCTACAAGCCTTACTCGATGTATCATCGCGCCCCCCGCGGCACAAACTCCTCAAAACTGTTATCGCTATAAAACACCATTATCGACGTGACACACCGCGACACTTGTTCGGCGCCACCATTAGTCTTACCGGCAGGCGCGGATGATGAGCTGGCTGAAGCTGGCGTTTTCTTCGCCATATTCTGCAAAGCAGCCGATATAGTGGCCACTGGCGTAGCTGAAGGCGATGAAGATGGAGGCGGCGCCTGGAAAGAAGGCTCGTCATCACTAAATGAAATGGAGGTCATGACTGGCTGCTGCGTATTTCCAACAACGTCAGATGATGAAAACTTTCCCGGATTCTCAGAGACTTGCCCAGCGGTAGGCGAGGGCATAGAGTTCGCATTTGGAACAAACATATCACCATCGCCAAACATAAGCCACATCACACTAAGCGCAGGATAAGCATTGTGAATTTTAGTGATTAGTTCATCGCTCACTTTTTTGTTACGCCCATTGAGAAGTTGCGACAGAGTGGGCCGTGGAATGTCGCATGTGTCAGCAAATGTAGAATTCGAAATTCCATTATGAGCGAGAAAGAGTTTTAGACGAGAAACTATATCCATAATCGCAATCAGTGAAAAACCGTAAAAAAATTGAGTTTGCAAATGTATAAACATTTATTCGTAATTGCAAATTTATTACCGTAAATCCGAATATTGTTTTTGCAGACATGCTGTTTGAAAACGCAAACAGACGAAGGAGGCGGTTTAATTTACAAAACCACCTATTTGCAAGCACAAAAGAAGCACACCAACAATAACCTAAACAATTAATTCATAATCTTAATTGTAACAAGCTAGTAATCTTAGCAATATAAGAAGCTACATAACGAAGCCAGTACAAGCGGGTGCGCCCCAAAGCATATATATTATATCACAGCTACAAATACAACAATATAAACAATTGATTTTTTGCCATTTACAGCAAATCGAAACAATTGTTAAACGATGATTATAATACATTTGTAAACTATGTAGGCACAAACGCCGCCCACTCTACAACGCAAAAACATTTGCAAATCAAAAAACAAACGAAAACCACCGATTTTGTTTTGCAAAGCGCAATATTCAATCACGAATTATCCGACATTTTTCTTGGTTTTAAAAAGCAAACTCTGGTCGGTATTTTTACCATTTTTCACGATTGTTCCGCTCAACTCATTTTCCTGCCCATTTTTTCTTCATCACAGCATCATAATACAAGAAATGGAATTCTGAAACAATCTATAGTATGACAATCGGTATAAAACAATGGCGTAACCCTTTCTATTTCAAATAGGTTACGCCACCACTCCTCTTATAGGAATTAATACCGGGCTTTGGGTATCAAAAAAAGCAAAAAATAGGCTTTTTCATGGAAAAACGCACTTCACACCCCTTCTGTATGGCTTAAGAAGGCACTATCCTGCACCTACCAGCACGTAAAAATCGGTGAATTTTGAATTTTCTGACACGAAAATCGTGTCATTTTTCAGAAAGCTCCTTTTTCAAGAAGCGAGCAGTAATGGAATTCGGATTCTCTGCCACCTCTTCCGGTGTGCCAAACGCCACGATTTGCCCGCCATTTCTGCCCCCTTCCGGGCCGAGGTCTATAATGTGGTCGGCACATTTAATCACATCTAAATTGTGGTCGGTAGTAATCACCGTATTTCCTTTTTGGACCAATTTGTCGAGCACAGATAAAAGTATCTTAATATCTTCAAAATGGAGACCAGTGGTGGGCTCATCGAGAATGTAAAGGGTTTTTCCCGTGTCTTTTTTCGACAGCTCAGAAGCCAACTTCACACGTTGGCACTCGCCACCGGAAAGCGTGCTTGAAGGCTGACCAAGCTTGATGTAGCCAAGCCCCACTTCTTGCAGCACTTTTATCTTGTTGAGAATCGCAGGAATTGCCTCAAAAAACTCCACCGCTTGGTTTATCGTCATGTCGAGGACATCAGCTATCGATTTCCCCTTGAATTTCACCTCCAAAGTCTCTCTGTTATAGCGCTTTCCGCCACAAGCCTCACAAGGCACAAGCACATCGGGCAGAAAATTCATTTCCACCGTCTTATAGCCATTGCCATTACACACTTCACATCTGCCGCCCTTGGCGTTGAACGAGAAGCGTCCTGGCTTGTAGCCGCGGATTTTGGATTCAGGCAAATTCACAAATAGGCTACGAATGTCGGTAAACACGCCTGTGTATGTGGCAGGATTAGACCGGGGAGTGCGCCCGAGCGGCGACTGATCCACAGTCACCACCTTGTCGATGCACTCAAGCCCATCCACGCTGCCATAGGGAAGCGGCTCGGTGAGCGAGCGATAAAGCTTTTGGCTGATAATGGGCTGGAGTGTGCCATTGACCAGCGACGACTTACCACTGCCCGACACTCCCGTCACGCATATAAATGTGCCCAATGGGAAATCCACATCCACATTCTTCAGGTTATGCCCGCGGCATCCGCGGAGCTTTATCACATGGCCATTTCCTGGTCGGCGTTCAGTGGGTATATCTATCTTCTTCTGCCCGCTCAAATAATCGGCCGTGAGCGTGTTTTTTTTGAGCATCTGTTTAGGCGTACCTGCGAACACCACATAGCCGCCTCTGCGCCCTGCTTTGGGCCCTATATCCACAATGTAGTCGGCATTGAGCATCATATCCTTGTCGTGCTCCACCACTATCACGGTGTTGCCCTCGTCGCGCAGCTTCTTCAGCGAGACTATCAGGCGCTCACTGTCGCGCTGGTGCAGGCCTATGCTGGGTTCATCGAGGATATACAGCACATTCACCAGTTGCGATCCTATCTGTGTGGCCAGGCGAATGCGCTGGCTCTCGCCACCGGAGAGCGAAACCGACGAGCGGTTGAGCGACACATATTCAAGCCCCACATCAAGCATGAAATTCAGTCTACTGAGTATTTCTCTCACGATTTCATCGGCTATTTTCCACTTTTGCGGCTCCATATGGTTGTGCAGGTCGGCAAGCCAGTCGCGCAAGTCGCTGATGTCCATGCTCGCAAGCTGGGCGATGTTCTTCCCGTTGATAAAAAAGTGCAGCGCCTCCTTGTTCAGGCGTGCTCCGCCGCACTCTGGGCACACGCAGCGTGAGAAAAACTGACCTGCCCATTTCTGGGCTTTTGAGCCTGCTGCCTCGTCTTGCTGAAGCTCTATATACTTTACTAAGCCGTCGTAAGTGAGAAAATAATTATTGGTGCTCAGCGTCTCCGTCTTGATGTTCAGCCGCTCGTCGGTGCCGTTCATAATATCATCGAGAGCCTCCTCTGGCAAATCCTTCAATGGCGTGCCGATGTCGCAGCCATACTTATCGCAGATGGCTGAAATCTGCCAGAACACCAGTGAATTCTTATATTTCCCAAGCGGGAGTATGCCCCCCTCTTTTATCGACAGCGATGTGTCGGGCATAATCTTCTCACGGTCGATGAGATTCACATATCCTAAGCCCTTACATTTGTGGCACGCGCCCTGCGGAGAGTTGAACGAGAAGTTATGTGGTGCGGGGTCGAGATACGACAGCCCCGTTGAAGGGTCCATCAGCGTCTTGCTGTAATACGACACCTCGTCGGTGTCGGCATCAAGTATGAGCAGCTGGTCCTTGCCTTGGCGGAAAGCCAGCTCCACGGTCTCTTTCAAGCGCTTCTCGTCCTTGCGTGCCACTTTCAGCCGGTCGATCACCAGCTCCACCGTGTGGTTTTTGTAGCGGTCGAGCTTCATGCCGAAGGTGATTTCTCGCATCTCCCCGTCCACGCGCACGTGGATGTAGCCCTTCTTGCGATATTGCTCAAACAGGTCCTTGTAATGTCCCTTGCGGTTCTTAACCAAAGGCGACAAAATATAGATTTTCTTTCCCTCATACTTGTCGAGGATTAGGGAAAGGATTTTTTCCACGGAATATTTCACCATACGCTCGCCGGAGATGTAGCTCACCGCATCCGACGCGCGCGCAAACAAAAGGCGCAGATAGTCGTAAACCTCTGTCGATGTGCCCACCGTGGAGCGTGGGTTCTTGTTGGTGGTCTTCTGCCCTATCGAAATCACCGGGCTTAGCCCCGTAATCTTGTCCACATCGGGCCGTTCAAGCACACCAAGCATATTTCGCGCGTACGCGGAAAATGTCTCCAAATAGCGCCGCTGCCCCTCGGCAAATATCGTGTCGAACGCCAGCGATGATTTTCCACTGCCGCTAAGCCCCGTAATCACGGTGAGCTTATAGTGTGGAATATCCACATCAATGTTTTTCAAGTTGTGGACGCGCGCTCCAAGCACGCTCACACATTCTGTTTCTTTCCCATTGAAAATCATAATCCACAAAATTACAAAAAAGAAGTCATAGTTTAGTTAGAAATTAGAGATTAGATGTTAGAAATTAGAGGGGTTAGGGGGGATACTTTTGTGCGGCAGAACAGCAGGGACGTGGCACGGCCGCCTATCAACCTACATTCCCGTACATTGCATAGCGAGGCTCCTTATATCAGTGTGAGCCACCATGCCAATAACCAATTCGTGGAAATTCGGGCAATTCGTGGTCTATTTTCTACCTATCCACTATAACTATTAGAGTTGGAGACTTTAGTATTGAGGTTGTGAATGTGCAGTGGGCTGCGCCAGCTAAATTGCTGGCACAGCCCATTATTATCAGTTTGTCTCTTTCTGCCCCTACTCCTCTATGGTGTTGCCACTTGTGGTATTCTTGCGGTAGCGGAGAATGTTGATGTCGCCACTGAGCTTATACACCTTGTCGTCGGCGCCACGCGCCTGTATCACATAATAATACACACCTGTGGACACGAGCTTGCCGTGGTATTTGCCGTCCCAACCGTCATCGGGGTTGGTGTACTCATAAATTTTGTTGCCCCAGGTATTGAAAATTGTGCAGTGAAACTCCACGAGCGACTTGTATTTCACTTTCCACACATCGCCCACGCCCTCGGTCGAGCCCGGCGAGAACACGTTGGGGCACACCAGTTCGCTCTCTCCGATATTCACCGTGTAGGTGGGGCCATACGTCTCACAGCCGCTCTGCAAATTCGTGCCCACAAATCGCCAGTATGAAGTGCCGGTTGTGGTGAACGTTTGCTCCGTCTCTTCATCGTTGAAGCGTGCCTCTATGTTCTGGAAATCGGGGTCGATAGCTTTCTGCCACTCTTTGTGGTCCACTGCATCGGTGCAGTACGCCTTAAACAGCACCGTGGCAGGCGCCGATCCGCCCAGTTCATCGTCATCGCCACTGTCGGTGCCGTCACCGCCACCATCATCACTGCCAGTAGAGGTGCTGCCAGTGTGGTTTTGCTTCACGGCTGTGGTGCGCACGTCCACAGCGGTGGTGGTGTAAGTGTCGCTCTCCATCTCCACTCCCTCGTTCCAGAACTGGAGAAAGCGGTCACCGCGGATGTGGAATGTGGTGTTGCACAGCGGGGCTGTGATCACCATCTGCGGCTTAATGGACGACAGCACTTCCGTAGTGTCCACCTGCGTCCATTGCACCGCCGCCTCGTCCCACACAAGCGTACGGTAAGCCAACTTTATCTCACGGCTCAGCACTTTCCGCACACCTGTAATCGTGAAATACGGTATCTCGTCAGCCTTGCCATCGACACTCAGCGTGGCAGTGCCGCACTCCTCTGGCGCAAGGGCAGATATATTGTTGAAGCGCAAACGATGGTCGGCATAGTTGATTACCCACACATAAGTGCGCTTGGTGCCTTCTTCAATGATGTAGCCCTGCCCTGGGGTGACCTGCGCCAGCGTAGTAGTGCGTCCATCAGCCTTTACGCCCGCAATTTCCTCGGCATATCCGCCTCCCTGACTTCCAAAGCCATACCACACCACCCGCTCATCGGAAGAGGCCCGATACTGCATACCCACGCCCTGCGCATCATAGAGCACATACACATGGTTCAGCCCCGTGCTTTTTTCCGGCACAAAGTCATACACATCGTGCGCACTGCCCATTACCGACACCTGCGCCCACCCCATCAGAGGGGCTAAAATCGCTATTATCGTAAAGAAAAGACTTCTAATTCTCATATCATATAAAATGTAAAGTGCCGCAAATACTGACACTTGCACATACGCACAGAAAGCCCACCCATCAGAATCATCATAAAGAGCCGCTTTTCAGCGCAAAGTTAGTCATTCTCACCAATAATAACGCAAAACCGCCCCCAAAATTGCCCATCCGCAACCTACTCACAAACATCTATCAAACAGAAGATGGTTGAAAACCCAAGAATTTAGCTTTTCTATATAACTCTAAAGCGCATTGTGCCATATCTACTGTTTGAAGCCTCTCACCAGTCATTCTTTTTCGCGCATATCCTTTAGCTGTAAGACACTCAGCTACTGACAAATAACCAGTACAACGTCCCCATTCAGCAATTGCGTTCCATGTTGGTGCAAGAATTGAAAAGGCATCATCTATGATTTTTTCACCAACTGGACTTACCAAGTTAGTAGCTACAACTGATTCTTTTTTATGTATTTGAGAACTTTGTGTCTGAGGTCTATTTTCGTTTTTTTTGATCTTTTCTGGTATTTCACTAAGAGAGTTTTTCAGTAAAGGATTATCATTCAAAGTATCAACAAACGACTTCCAACAATTTTGATCTTTAATATTTAGCCAAGGACCATCCCCATAAAGATATTCCGCCACTAATTTTGCCAAAGGCCTTATCGCTTTAATAATTTTTTCATGAACCTTTTGTTGTTCCCAAATGAAATTCAAATCAAACTTTCTCTCTGTAAGATATGATATTGACGACATTATGTAGCTAGTAACCTTGCCAACATATGTACCGAACGAGCTACGAAAATTTTTCTTTACATAGCTATTTATCTCATTATAAAGAATATGCAACGCCACTATATTCCTATAAAAAGCTGCGTCAATATTTACACTATTATTTTCCTTTAACGAGTTAAAAAAACTAATAGACACCACCTCTTTACTTCTGCACGCATCATAAGGTCTCATATCCCAAAGGGTTGCGAGCCTTGCCACTTCTGATTTATCAATAATCTGACTTTTGGGGTAAGTGCCCGCAAACAAAGCCCTTTCATAGCCTACCCTATTAGCCAAATCATTTTTATACTGTCCCCTTTTTCTTTCAAAATACCACTTGGTCTTACCCTTCGGTTCCTCTTCTTGCCTACTGATTTTCTCTAATTTTTGCAAACACTCATCACCCGAAAGAAAATCAGAACGTTTAATTGCAGACTGGCTATTTGCAGAAGTGGAAATGTCTTTAACCAACGATAAATACTCCACATCATCTTTAATTACACTAATTTTCATAGGAACAAAAACCTTGCTCAAATCGCACTCCTGCATTGCCGCAATGGTAGCTGTTGTTTGTCCGCCGTTCACAATCTGCAAGTCTGTGATTTTAGTGATAAAAGGGGCTGTTTTTGTGCCACCGGCGCCAAACTCAACTCGTTTAGCCGTTGCAGAAATTCCATTGTTGAAGGAGAAAAACATCTCTGGTCGTTCTTTTATTGTTTTGCACATTTGCCTATTGACCCTGTTGGTTTTCTGTAGAAACAGCCGAACATTGTTCTCCATCAAAGTCTGCTTGTACTGACCATAAATTTTAGCCAAAATATCTCCAGGCATGATGGCGAAATAAGCATCAATTTTAGGGTTCTCATCTTCAACCCGCAAGCACTGTATTTTCTTCTTAAAGTTGTTCAAGAAGTCGATTTCTACCGCATCATCGCCTGCATTTAATGAGTTTACCCGATTAAAGCGCACAATATCCCATGTCGAGTATTCCACCACCAAGCCATCGTTTTCTAAATATTCAGAGGTGTTCAAAGATGAAGGCTGGTCGACTATGCCATTAGTCAGAAAATAAAGCCGCATCCTTTTAATTTTACCCTTCACCTCTTTAACAAGGCTTATTGCACTTTGCACATCACTGTCTAGCAAAGCCCCAAAGAAAGGCTTTTCCCTCAACGCCTCCCTATAAAAACCATAAAGACTTTCATACTTTTCATATACGCTTTCATGGGATATTTTTCCTAAAGTTGCAGCCGGCTTATAGTATAGGAATAAATCCAGTGACTGTAATTCTTCATTGTATGAATACGCTGTCAGGGCTGCATGACTTCTTTTTAAAGAGCATATCTCATACGAGGCGATTTCCCCATATTCGCACATTGTGTCCAAATATTTGCGAGCGAGTTCCTCCACTACACTTGTATCGTTTTTCTGTGCCTCATCCTGTGCTGAAGAGCAGATTTCTGTCGACAGTTCTTTAATGTCCATACGCCACTTATATCAAGTTCATCAACCCACGTCCCCTGTGTTGAAACGGTTTATGTTGTGGTTGCAAAAAAGAAAGCGTGGGACGATGTCGCTGTCAATCTTCAACGAGGCATCGCCAAACGCCCTAACCCGAAATTGAACAACCCACCCCCACGCTGAAGCCTATATCGCCTCCCCACTTGCATGTGGGGGTGGATGAATACAAGCACAGCGAAGGCGTTTATAGTTGCCTCAACATCCTTCGGGTTATGAAAATTGGCGATTTTCGTTGAAAGATTTTGAAGCGAAACGCTTTCAAAAATATGTACTGCAAAATACTCGTGCCATGCATACGGCTTTGGCAAGCATCTTGCATTGTGCAAATGTAGGCATTTTTTGTGTGAAAACAAAATAACTGAACCTCAATAAGTAATTCCCTTTCACAACCTTTACCATACCATTTTTACATTCGCCGCAATGGACAAAAAGAATGCCACAATTGTCGGGGATTGTCGCAATTGTCGTTTCATTTTTAGCCCCTACCACCCATATTATATAATTGTGTATCCCACTAACCACTCACCCTCTAACCCCTAACCCCTAACCTCTAACCCCTAATCTCTAACATCTAATTTCTTTAAATAATGCGTGGGTTTGCTTTGTGAAGCGGAGCGTTTGGTGTAACTTTGTGGAAGAATTTAGGTTTTACAGATAATCCTCTTATCTATTTTTATGATTACATTCTTCAAAAAAGGCGTAAAAACCATCTACGCGGTGGACGCTGACCACGCTCTTTCTCCTAAGGAAATAGAGAAACTGGAATGGCTGCTCGGAGGCACCCAAGTTAAGGACCACACCTTGCGAGGCACTTTCATTGGGCCCCGAAAGGAAATGATAACGCCCTGGAGCACCAATGCTGTGGAAATCACCCAGAACATGGCGCTTACGGGTATCAGCCGAATCGAAGAGTTCACCACCACTAAAGAAAAGGATCCCAAGTACGACAAAATGTTGCAGCGCGTGTACCACACACTGGACAGCGACACCTTCACCATCACTCGTACGCCGGATCCTATCGTTTATATCGACGACATCGAATCCTACAATAAATCTGAGGGTCTGGCGCTCAGCCCCGAAGAGGTGGACTACCTCAAAGGCCTCGCCAATCGCCTCGGCCGCCCGCTCACCGACAGCGAGGTGTTTGGCTTCTCGCAGGTGAACAGCGAGCACTGCCGCCACAAAATTTTCGGCGGCACCTTCATCATCGACGGCGAGGAGATGCCCACCAGCCTTTTCAGCCTTATCAAAAAGACCACCAAGGAGCACCCCAACAAGGTGATTTCGGCCTACAAGGACAATGTGGCGTTTATCGACGGCCCGAAGATTGAGCAGTTCGCCCCCGTGAATCCCGACCGCCCCGACTTCTTCGAGGTAAAGGAGATTGATTCCGTGATTTCGCTAAAAGCCGAAACACACAACTTCCCCACCACCGTGGAGCCTTTTAATGGCGCAGCCACCGGCTCTGGCGGTGAAATCCGCGACCGTCTGGGCGGCGGACGCGCAAGCCTCCCCCTGGCTGGCACAGCCGTGTATATGACCAGCTATCCACGCACCGAGGCCGACCGCGCCTGGGAACGCTGCACCATGCCTCCGCGCCCATGGCTCTACCAGACGCCTGAGGAAATTCTTATCAAAGCATCGAACGGTGCCAGCGACTTCGGCAACAAGTTTGGCCAGCCTCTTATCTGCGGCTCACTCCTCACATTCGAGCACGAGGAAGCCAAACGCCAAATGGCATACGACAAGGTGATTATGCTTGCCGGCGGCGTGGGATTCGCCAACAAGCGCGACGCCATCAAGGGCACGCCAAAAGCCGGCGAGAAAGTGGTGCTGATGGGTGGCGACAACTACCGCATCGGTATGGGCGGCGGCGCCGTGTCGAGCGTGAACACCGGCCAATACGCCAACGCCATTGAGCTGAACGCCGTGCAGCGCGCCAACCCCGAAATGCAGAAGCGCGTGGCCAACGTGATTCGCGCCTTGGCAGAGGAAGACACCAACCCCATTGTGTCGATTCACGACCATGGCGCAGGCGGACACCTGAACGCCCTGTCCGAGCTGGTGGAGGAAACCGGCGGACACATCGACATGGCCGCCCTTCCTGTGGGCGACCCCACCCTCTCCGCCAAGGAAATCATTGGCAATGAGAGCCAGGAGCGCATGGGCTTTGTGGCTGAAGAAAAAGACTTAGACAAAATTGAGAAAATAGCCGAGCGTGAGCGCGCCCCTTTCTATGTGGTGGGCGAAACCACTGGCGACGACCGTTTCGTGTTTGAGCAGGCCGATGGCGTGAAGCCTATCGACCTGGGCATGAAGGACATGTTCGGAAGCTCACCAAAGACCGTCATGACCGACAACACCGTCACCCACAAATACAAAGCGGTGAAGACCGATGCCTCAAAACTCAACGAATATATCGAGACCGTGCTTCAAATTGAGGGCGTGGCATGCAAAGACTGGCTCACCAACAAGGTGGACCGCTCCGTGACCGGCAAAATCGCCCGTCAGCAGTGCCAAGGCGAAATTCAGCTGCCACTGAGCGACTGCGGTGTGGTGGCGCTCGACTACACCGGCCATAGCGGCATTGCCACCTCCATAGGCCACGCCCCACAGGCCGGCCTTATCGACTCGGCGGCTGGCTCAGTGCTCTCCATCACAGAGGCGCTAACCAACATTGTGGGCGCCAACCTCAATGGCGGACTGAAGGCGGTGTCGCTGAGTGCCAACTGGATGTGGCCATGCCGCAATGAGGGCGAGGACGCAGCGCTGTATCGCGCCGTGAAGGCTTGCAGCGATTTTGCCTGTGCCTTAGGTATCAACATCCCCACGGGCAAGGACAGCCTTTCTATGACGCAGAAATACGGCAGCAAGAAAGTGCTTGCCCCTGGCACCGTCATTATTTCTGCCGGCGGTGAAGTGACCGATGTGAAGAAGACGGTAAGCCCAGTGCTCCAGCAAAAGAAGAGCAAACTCTACTATATCGACTTCTCTGGCTGCGAAATGCAACTCGGAGGATCGGCCCTCGCCCAGTCGATGGGGTTGCTTGGCGACAAGGCTCCAGAGGTGAAGAGCGCCGACTACTTCGCCTGCGCTTTCAACGCCGTGCAAGAGCTGGTGGAAAACAGCATGCTCCTGGCGGCGCACGACATCAGCGCAGGCGGCCTGCTCACCACCGTGCTTGAAATGACTTTCGCCAACACCAAAGGTGGCGTGAGCCTCGACCTCGACGGAATGAGCGAGCCCGACATTGTGAAAACGCTCTTTGCCGAGAACCCTGCTTTAGTGATTCAGGTGGCCAACAACCAATGTGGCAAGGTGGAGCGGCTGCTGGCTAAGCGTGGCGTGAAGTTTATCTTCATTGGCGAGCCTTCCGACGAACGCACCGTCACCGCAAGCAAAGACGGCAAGGAATACATGTTCTTCATCGACTATCTGCGCGACCTCTGGTTCAAGAGTTCTTACCTGCTCGACTGCAAGCAGACCGGCGACAAGCTGGCTAAAGCACGCTTTGAGAATTACAAAAAACAGCCACTGCGCTGGCGTATGCCCGCAGGATTCTCCGGCAAGGCAGCCGACTTAGGCATTACCGGATTCAAGCATGGCAGAACGGGCATCAAGGCCGCTATCATACGCGAAAAGGGCGTGAATGGCGACCGTGAAATGGCTTATTCTCTCTACTATGCCGGCTTCGATGTGAAAGATGTGCACATGACCGACTTGATGAGTGGCCGCGAAACGCTTGACGACGTGAACATGATTGTGTTCTGCGGAGGCTTCTCCAACAGCGACGTGCTCGGTTCTGCCAAAGGCTGGGCAAGCGGCTTCGTGTGGAATGAGAAAGCCAAGAAAGCGCTTGAAGACTTCTACAAGCGCACCGACACGCTGAGCTTGGGTATATGCAATGGCTGCCAGGTGATGATTGAACTCAACCTGATCAACCCAGAGTACAGCAGCCGCCCGCACATGGACCACAACGACAGCCACAAGTTTGAATCCAATTTCGTGGGACTCGCCATTCCGGAGAACAATTCCGTAATGTTTGGCAACCTCAGCGGGTCGAAACTCGGCATCTGGGTGGCTCACGGTGAAGGCAAGTTTAATTTGCCTGAGGGCGTGGACAAATACAATGTGGTGGCACAGTACAACTACCGCTCCTACCCCGCCAACCCTAACGGTTCGCCACGTGGCATCGCCGGTATTGCCTCTAAAGACGGGCGCCACCTGGCCATGATGCCACACTTGGAGCGCGCTATCTTCCCATGGCAGTGCGGTTTCTACCCACAGGCGCGCCATACCGATGAGGTAACTCCATGGATTCAAGCATTCGTGAACGCTAAAAACTGGATAGCCCAGCACAAACAGTAATCCATACCACATTATTTAATAAGGCAGCCCACCGACTTTCATATTCGGTGGGCTGCCTCGCTTATGCACATACGCGCTCATTTCATTTTTCATCTTCTGGTGGCTGAGGGTTCCAGCGGGCCTGCTGGCGGGCAGCCATTTGCGCCTCGGCAGCATTGTCCTGAGGCTGCCACAGCTGCTTGCCTTGTAGCTGGTCGGGCATATACTGCTGCCGCACGAAGTGGCCGGGATAGTCGTGGGCATACATATAGTCACGCCCATACCCAAGTTGCTTCATCAGTTTGGTGGGCGCATTTCGCAGGTGCAGGGGCACCGGGGCATTCCCCGTCTGCTCAACAAGCTGTAGCGCATCGTTGATGGCACAGTACGCCGAATTGCTCTTGGCCGACGCGGCAAGATAGATGGCGCACTCACTCAGCGGAATTCTGCCCTCTGGCCAGCCGATTTTGTTGATTATGTCGAATGTGGCGTTAGCCAAGAGCAAAGCGTTGGGATTGGCCAAGCCAATGTCCTCTGCGGCAGAAATGCACAGGCGGCGGGCAATGAATTTAGGGTCTTCCCCACCGGCAATGAGGCGAGCAAGCCAATAGACGGCAGCGTCAGGGTCGCTGCCCCGAATCGACTTGATGAAAGCCGAAATGATGTCGTAGTGCATCTCTCCGTCCTTGTCGAAAGCCATTGGGTTTTGCTGCAGGCGTTCGGTCACCACTTTATCATTGAGCACAAATGGCTCCTTTTCATCGAGCGACTGATGAAGCAAATCGAGAATGTTGAGCAGTTTCCGTGCATCACCGCCACTAAACCGGAGCAACGCCTCGGTCTCCTCCACCCTCACTTCACGGTCTTGAAATATAGGGTCGGTCTTGAGGGCATGATCGAGGAGCTGAAGCAGATCGTCTTTATCAAGAGGCTGAAGCACATACACTTGAGCGCGCGACAACAGCGGCCGAATCACTTCAAACGAGGGATTCTCGGTGGTGGCGCCAATAAGCGTGACAGTGCCATTCTCCACCGCGCCAAGAAGCGAGTCCTGCTGCGACTTATTAAAGCGGTGTATCTCATCGATAAAAAGGATTGGACGGCCTTTTGTGAACACGCTCTGCGCATCGGCCTTGCAGCGCTCAAGCACCTCGCGCACTTCCTTCACGCCTGAGGTAACGGCAGAAAGGGTGTAGAACGGCACTTTCGTCTGTTCGGCTATGATGCGCGCCAGCGTGGTCTTTCCCACGCCTGGAGGTCCCCACAATATGAACGACGCAATGTTACCACTCTCTATCATTCGGCGGATCACCGCACCCGGCCCCACCAAATGACGCTGCCCAATATATTCATCGAGCGACTTCGGACGCAGTCGCTCTGCCAATGGTTGAAAACTCATTTTTCAGTAGTGTGTTATTGTTCAAGTATAGTATTGATTAATGCCGTAACATCGCTCACGTTCACCTCGCCGTCGCAGTTGATGTCGCACGTTTTAGGGTCGCATTCAGCATCACCTAAAATACTGTTGATAAGGGTGGTTACATCGCTTACATTCACCACTCCATCACCATTCACATCGCCAAGGTATGCCACAATGCTGCCAAACTCTTTCCACACAGGAGCGGCTGCGTATTTCGCCACGGCCTCGGCGTTAGGCACATACAGCGTGCAGGCAGAGAGGTCGGTGAACATACCGAATGGCGAAGCCGTTTCGCGCAAAACGAGTGGATCGACTGTGGCGCAGTAGAATGCCTTGCAATTCTTCATGCCGAAGAACGCGTTGGCACCTATGTGGGTTACGCTTGCCGGCAAGCTGAACGAGCCCATGACTGTGCAGTTGGCAAACGCCCACTCTCCAATCGTCTGCAGCCCGTCGGGCAAGGTGACAGACTTCATCGCGTCGCATCCATAGAAGGCAAATGCCGAGATGCTGGCCACGGTTGAAGGAACGGTATAGCTGCGCCATGATGTGTTCTTGCGTGAAAACGTTATGAGGCTGCGCGCGTCTTTTGTCATCAATATGCCATTCACGTCGCAATACCACTGATTCTCTGGATCCACAGTGATGCTTTTAAGCTGCGTGCAGCGTTGGAAGGCACGTTGCCCTATCTCCGCCACATTCTTACCTATTTTCACGGTTTTCAAAGCAGTGCAACCGAAAAACGCCTCGTCGCCTATGCTCGTGAGCGCATCGGGCAAAGTCATATCCAATATCCGGGTGCAGCCATGGAAGGCGAATGCGCCAATTCGGGTCACCGATTCAGGTATCTTGACCGCAGTGAGAGAGTCGCAGGCATTAAAGGCATAGTCGCCAATCTCCACAATGCTTTGTGGCAGATCAACGCCCGTCAAGCCATGGCAGGAGTTGAAAGCACCAAACCCTAACCTCGTCACGGGCGCTGACCCGGCCTGGGCAGGAACAACGATTTTGCCCGTGTAAAAATTATCGCCAAGCACGACAGAGGCATTGCCGCCGCCATCTATCACGTAGTTAATGCCATTGGCCTCCAACTGCTGGGCTGCGGCTGTGATAAAAGCGCCCAGCGCCAATATGATTGCCGACACGGTGTTTCGTAGCTTCATTTGTCAGTTTTTTTAGTATGATATAGTAATATACGAAGTTAGTGAGAATGATGGAGATTACCAACTAACACGCTGCGATTTTTACTACAAAAAGAAATAAATTTTGCAAAACAATATTTTAGCAGTAATTTTGCACAGCATTTCACGCAACAAACAAAATATCGCAACCATACAAATGGAAAAAGACAATTCCACACAGCATATCAGCACTGCCAAAGGCCTACTGGCACTCTCACCCATCATGGTGTTTCTGCTACTCTACGTGGTGGTGTCGGTCATTATTGGCGATTTCTACAAGATGCCATTGTCCATAGCCTTCATTATCGCCTCTATGTGGGCTTTGCTGTTCATGCCCAAGATGAGCATTACCGAGCGCATAGAGATATTCTCAAAAGGCGCAGCTAACAGCAATGTGCTCTACATGATATGGATTTTCTTTCTGGCAGGAGCGTTCTCCGCCCTCGCCAAGGGCATTGGCGCCATTGATGCCACAGTGAACCTTGCGCTCGCGGCGTTGCCGTCCATATTCATTGTGCCGGGCCTATTTGTCACAGCGTGCTTTATCTCCATGTCGATAGGCACATCAGTGGGCACCATCGTGGCGCTCACGCCATTTGCCTGCCAGCTGGCGCAAAGCACAGGGGCCGACACGGCATTTCTTGTGTCGGTGGTGCTGGGCGGCTCGTTTTTTGGCGACAACCTGTCGTTTATCAGCGACACCACCATAGCGTCCACCCGAAGCCAAAAGGTGAAGATGAACGACAAGTTCAAAACCAACCTGTGGATTGCCCTTCCCGCAGCCATTGTCACCCTCGGTATATACGTTTTCATCGGTGGCATCGAGCCAACGGCCCAGCCACAGATCACCACAGCCTCATGGTGGAGCATTCTGCCATACCTGATAGTGATAGTGTCGGCAATGCTTGGAGTCAATGTGCTGATAGTGCTCACTTGGGGCATCATTTCGTGCATCGTCATCGCCCTGTGCGGCCTCACCGGCGTGAGCTTAATTGAAATGTGCGGATATATGGGGAATGGCATCAAGGACATGAGCGACCTCATTATAGTCACCCTACTGGCGGCTGGGCTGCTTGGAGTGATCAGCCACAACGGAGGCGTCACCTATATCATACAGGTGCTCACTCACCGCATCAGCAGCGGCCGTGGCGCTCAGGCCGTGGTGGCTATGCTCGTGAGCATGGTGAATCTATGCACTGCCAACAACACCATCGCCATCATCACCGTAGGCGATATAGCCCACAGCATATCGCTCAAATTCAATCTCGATGCCAGAAAAGTGGCAAGCCTGCTCGACACCTGCTCGTGCATCATACAGAGTGTAATCCCATACGGAGCTCAGTCGCTCATGGCAGCAGGCCTTGCGCACCTCAGCCCCGTGGCGTTCCTGCCTCACCTCTACTACACCTGTGCCCTCGCGACAATGGTCGTCCTCTCCATCCTCTTCAATCTCCCCCGCCCCAAATCCAAATAAAAAGCTTTACAGTTCTTCCATTTATTATTACATTATCTGTCAATTTGGCACGTTTTTTGCTCCATTGTGACATATAAAACAATAATACAGAAATGGAAGAAAAGCAGAAACTAATCCCTACTCAGGAGCAGCAGCAAGTGCTGAGCCAAATCAACGACTTCCTTGCCAGCGACAATGACATATTCATTCTGCATGGCTATGCTGGAACTGGTAAAACCACCATGATAAAATGGATATGTGAAGACTTATCAAAAAAAGGCAATAGCAGCAGTGAAACCTCAGCCAATGACAAAAACAAGCCATTCTATGTACTCACTCCCACAGGAAGAGCTGCAAGAGTATTAAAATCTAAAGGAATTGACGCTTGCACTGTACATTCCCTAATATATTCACGTGAGCTGATCTGCCTTGAGACTAACAACAAAGACTACAGCAAAAAGAAATGCGAATACATATTTCCTTTGGAAGAAATTCCTGAATGCACAAGGGTTTTAATCGTGGACGAAAGTTCTATGATAGGCGATATTGTTAGCCATACCGAATTCCTGAAGTTCGGTTCAGGACGGCTGCTGAGCGACCTGCTCATTTATCGTTCTATGGCATTAAACAACTTTATCCCCAAGTCTCTACTTCTTAACAGCAAAGACGATGAAAGCATGCTAAATGATGCCATTAAACAATTCTGCGACTCCAACAAAAGTGACAATTGCTGTAAAATCATCTTTGTTGGAGACGATGCCCAGCTTCCCCCTATTGGCGAAAACTTCTCTCGAGCTATGAGCGCCAGCCACCTCACATCTCTTGGACTAAAAGTGGAAGAAGCGTTTTTAACCAACGTGCTCCGCCAAAAAGAACAAAGTGGTATTTTAAAGGCCAGCATTGACATTCGTACCCTTCTCAAAACAAGCAAACGAACAAGCCTAAGAATAGAAGACAATGGTGACGATATCACAGAAATCCCATCCAGTGAAATCATCGGCAAATACATTTCGATGTATCCTCAACCAGCTGTTGGAAGCAGCGTCATCGTTTGTCACAGCAACAAACAGTGTTACCAATACAATATGGCCATACGCGAAAACTACTTTTCCACCATCTTAAAAACCCAATCATATGAAGGCCTGTCAGATGCTTTAATTCCTCTTCAAGTGGGTGACATCTTGCTTAACAACAAAAACTCATACACAGAAAACAATGGGCGAGTGTTTAATGGCGACATGTGCGTTGTAACCGAAGTTGGTGAAGAAGTCACACACAAACATATTCCTGTCACCATCAATAACGACAAGAGACATATTGATTTACATTTCCGAAAAGTTAAACTTCTTTTCCCAGACTATGGCCTGGAATTTTCAACATTTGTAATAGAAAACCTATTATTCAGCAAGGAGAGAAGTCTCTCCGTGTGGGAAACACGTGCCCTCTACATCGATTTCTGCATACGTGTCAAAAAGAGCCACCCTATAATCAAAGAAGGTACCAAAGAATTCAAACAGCTACTGCAAAACGACCAATACATGAACGCCTTGCAAACGAAATTTGGCTACGCCATCACATGTCACAAGGCACAAGGTGGCGAATGGAAAAGCGTGTTCGTTGACTACATTGGACAATGCGGGCTGTCGGACTTCCAGTTAAAATGGTGCTATACAGCCACTACTCGAGCTAAAGAATATCTTTATGTCATAAACCCTCCAAAAATCAACGGGCTCTCAAAATTAAGTTTCTCTGAAATAACACATATTTCAAATTCGCCCAAAAATTTCTTCGCCACATCTATAATAATCCCTGAAAACGAAACCCCATATCACTCAGCCGACGCACCGATTGGGACTAAGCTAAAATTTTATTGCTGTCCGGTAAAACTCAAAACAGCAAATGAATCCAGCCCGAAGCCTAG
>ERZ808278.308-NODE-308-length-36161-cov-5.076165_pt1 | contig 36161 bp, 31 predicted proteins | sample MGYA00521239_ERZ808278 | MGnify/ENA primary metagenome ERZ808278 (study PRJEB31516, sample SAMN03275600) | gut metagenome | biome: mammalia-associated habitat; material: feces | host: Papio cynocephalus | place: Kenya | collected 2012-07-17 ... | reverse complement strand
CAAGTGAAACGTCAATGTTTTCAAACAAAAAATCTACTTACTTCGATATTAATACATTGAAGAAAAATAAAAAAGATTTTGAAAAAATAAGTGATTTTTCTAAAATGGTTATGTACCATATAGATGCTGATAAACTTAGAGCTGTACCAATATTTTTTACATCTCCTCGCACAGGTGAACGCATACAAAGTAATATTGTTATGTGTGATAAAGGAAGTGGCTTTGCTCTTCAAGAATCTTGTCAATTACCGTTTGAAAATAGAATGTACGGAAGATATACAGAAAACTACCCATTAGCAGCTATGTTTGAACATTCAATCTTAAATTCTGCAATATCTAAAATTGGTGAAGATAAATATCTAATTACAGGTGGAAGCTCAAGCGAAAAAATGAACATTGATATACCTCATAAACATACGCAAATACTTATGAAAAATGAAAGATTATTAAAAAATGGAAAATGATGAGAACAAATTAACAGATTACTATCTAAAAACAAAGAAAACAAATAACCTAAAAACTGTATGGCAAACGCCATCTTGCTTAGTTGTTATTCTGCCTGTACTTTTGTTTTTTGCTGTTCTTATTATTCACGCAATTATAGAAATACCTACGTTCATTGCTTACAAAAATGGTTTCTATGAGGTTAAAAAAGGTCCTAATTTAAATTATCCTAGATATAATCACATTCAAGCAACATTGAACGATGGGACAGTTCTAATTATTGGTGGTGAGGGTAAAAAGAATGCTAAATATGATGTTCAATATTACCCTGAATTATACAACCCACTAAAAAATAAATTTATCAAGCTTGAAAAAACTAAATGTGCATATTTTAACCCTGAAGTTTATTTAGATTCAGATAACAGAGTGATTATTTCTGAAAAATCACGTTGTAAAAATGACGTTGTATTTAACACAATTACAAAACAATTTGAAGAATTGTCTGTAACTGTACAAAAAGATAATTTAAAATCTCTTGTGAATGTTGATATTATAACTAATCCTGAAAATAACCCCGCAGTTATTGATAAAGAAAGATTCGTAAATAAGAAAAAACTTGAAAAACGTGATTTTAAAATATTAGTTACAAGACCAAACTACGGTTTATATGTATGTGACAAAGGTTTTGGAACAAAATATCAAGAAAAATGTAAAGAAACTTTTTGGATATCAGATTTTTGGAAAATGAGTAGGGTTAAAGTAAAGCTTAGATATTCTCCTGTAAATGCAGGCGTTTCAGAAATATCGTCTTCGGCAGAATGGTTATTTACCGGAGGTAGTAAAACAAAGAACGGAATTGAAGAACCTCAAAAATATACACAAATACTAAGAACGCTACCTTCTAAGGCACAGGTTTCTTATATTTGGAAGACTTTAGCTAACTTAAATGAATTTTGGAGGTGGAAGATAACGGATTTTCAAGATCCACTAAGATTTAGCTATTAGAATTAAGGAGTAAGTATGGCATACGAAACTATTGATAACGAAAAATATTTAGAATATCTCTTAAATAACGCTTTTGATTTTCTCAAAAGATCAATCGGTCAATTTGAAAATGAACCAAAATATTCAGTTATAAACTTCTGCTCGGCTGTTGAGCTTTTTCTAAAAGCTAGACTTTTAAAAGAACATTGGAGTCTTGTTATATCTCAAAAAAAAAGAACCGAATTTGAAAAATTTTAAAGACGGTAATTTTTATTCTGAAGATTTCAAATGCCTAATAAAAAAGATAAATAATATTTTTGATGGTGATGTGAGCCCAAAAATTGAAAGTTGTTTTAATAAATTATCTGATGATAGAAATAAAATGATTCATTTTTATCATTCTATTAATGTGCCTGAATCAAAAGAAAAAGAAATTAAAAATTTGCTTGCTAAACAATCCGAAGCGTGGAATCATTTAATGAAGCTTTTTGAAAAATGGGATGATATATTTTTACCTTACAACGAAATAATAAATGATTTAGATATGAAAATGAAAAGCTACGAACGTCGAAATTATTTAGAAAAGGTATATAATGATAAAAAGCGTGAAATTGAATCCTTAATTTTATATGGGTATGAGATTCACGTATGTGAACATTGTGGATTCAGTAGTGTAAAAAGAACAAATTTAACAGCAAATCTATGTGTGGATGAATGTTTAGTTTGTAGTAATAAAAAAAAATCTAGTTATTATTGATTGTCCAAATGATAGTTGTGATGCAAAAATTGAAATTAGTGATGATGAATTTCCAATTGAACAAATTGTATGTCCAACTTGTGGAGAAATTATTGATATAGAATGTATAAAAGAATGTCTCAATACTCAAATTATAACAAAAGATAATTATGATGAAATTTCACAAATTAATTGTGCGGAATGTTGTTCTCCAGGTTCAGGAATTGTTCACGGAGATTATTATATATGTTTAAATTGTTTAAATTATTCTAAAGTTGCAGCAAAATGTGATTGGTGTAATGAAAGAACAATTGGATATGACAACTATGATATGCTTGACAGCTATATTTCTGGTTGTGAATTTTGCGATGGCAGTATAAGTTGGCATATGGATGATTAGTATTTGCCAAAGAGACTTCTTGTAGTTATTAAATTGACCTTTGGGGCTCGATAAAAACTAAGACATTTATCTACAAAAGTAAAATTAGTAGAACTTGTTTTATCTACAACTTTTAATTTTTCTTGAAAAATCTCATTTTCCGATTTGCCACTTGTGGAAATATAATAAATCTCTTGTGTAAATTAGCTTTTTACAAATACGATTCTTCTTAAGAAGTGTTATTTTTCTTTAAAAGCTCTCATAATATTTTAAAATCTTTATTCGGAAAAAGTCTAAAAAAGATAAATTCATTTTTCCATAATACGAAAGTTTAACATAATCTCAAAGTTTTGAAGACTGAATCGTTTTAATAAAAATATATTAAAATGTGTTTGAAATTTACTTTGTTTCATATCTACTTCTAACTAGTTTAAAAGGGTGTATTTTTTTATCCATTATCTCAATTTTATAAAATTCGCAATTAGGTATTTTGCTTCGTATAAGCTCTTGAAAAGCATCCTTATCTTCAGTCCTGAAACCAAATGTTATACTTTTTATTTTAATGCCGATTTTATCTAGATTACATTTAAATTTATTTTCTAAATTCTCATCAAAATCTAAATTGTCTTCAAAAGTAATTAATCTATATTCATTTTCATATTTCCATAATTCATCTTTTGTAAAAAACGATTTAATATAATCTGTTTGTTCTATAATTTCCATATTTGGAACAAGAGCATTACTATAATCAACTTTAGTAAAGTAAAAACCTTTCTCTTGTTGTTTAAAATCTGTAAAATCATATTCTATAGCAATACCTTTGTGTTCCTCTGCATAATGTGACCACATTAGAGTATTCAAAGGTTCATTGCTTTTATCATCTGTTGCTTCCCCACCAGAAAAACATCTAATTTTAAACTTTTTTAAAATTTCTTTGATTTCTGTATCTTTAGTATTATCTATAATAAATTTTGTGTCTAATGGGTCATTAAAATTTTTCGGATTAGAAAAAGCTAAATATCCATTTAAAATAGTAAAAATAGTATTTTTGTCTAATTTTCTATAAATGTATAAACTTTTTGGAAAGTTTTTTATTATATTGTTATTTAATTCTCTTTCAATACTCTCTCGTATTAAATCATTTCCTTTGTTAGAATCTATATTTTCTCTAATTAATGACACTCCATATTTTCTTTTATAATAAGGTTCATTTTGTAGTTTTTCATAACATTCAGAAGCCTTACGGTATTTCCCTTTCTTAAAATAATATAAGGCTTCACATTTATCTATTTGATTTTCGGATAAAGTTTTTTTACTTGTGTTATTATTTATAATTTTTTTTGCCTTATCAATATAGTATTTTGCTTTTTTAAGATTATTCAAAGTAATAAAAGTCTTACTTAAATTACAATAAAGAATGAATTTGCTTTCCTTTTCTAATTCTTTAGATCTTAAAAATGAATTATATATATTTTCTGTTTCTGTATATTTTCCAAGTTTATAAAGATAAATCGCTTTTTGATTAGATGTGCAAAAATCATTTGGGTTAAATTTAATAGCATTATCATATTCAATAATGGCTTTTTCAGTTTTACCTTGAAGTACATTTTCTTCGGCAAGATATAGGTGTAATTTTTGTTTATCTGTATTGTTTAAATATTCTTCATATTTTTGAATAATACTTATAACATCATGAATTTTACAAAATAGATTATTTCTACTTTCAAGATTTTTTTCATCTTTTATTTTTTTGAATAATATTTTGCAGTAATATTTGCATATTTTGATTATATCTTCTTGGATACGAGTTGTGCATTCTAAATACCAAGAAGTTTTTTCTTCTTCATCTAAATCTTCATTTTTACTCAAATCTTTATCTAATGAGTTGAAATAACGGTTATAACTTGCAATAGCTCTTGTGCAAATTTTTTCTTCTAATTTATTTTTCGTACTTAACTCATAAGCAATAAGTTTTATTTCGATTTCTAAACAATTATAGTACTCTTTTAAATAAGTATCTTCATCATTGCATAATTGTTTGTATTGTTCAAATATTTCTTTAGCTTTTTTTAAATTATCTTTATTTGCATTTTGCGAAAATAATCTTTCTAATTCATTTTTAAAATTCTTTAAGTTACATCCTTTTTTGTCTTGTTCTTTTAGAATATCACATGGTTGTTTTATCATATTATGTTTTCCTCGTATAATATTTTATTATTACACAAAATATATGTAAGTAATAGTATAAGTAACACCAAGAATGAGAGTTTGTACAAAAGAATGATAGTAAAACGTCAAGATTAAACTATATCCTAAAAAACACCTTCCGATTGACGAAATTTTTAAACGCAAAAGGTAAATTTTACGTTTAATGCAATATCAAAATTTAGGAAACAGACTTAAATTTAGTAAGCATACCTTTTCAATAATACTCATTTCAACTTTTACAAGAAATAATTTCATGTGTTATTTTACACATATATTGAAAATATAAAAAGGTATATGTATAATAAATTTGAGGCTTGTTATATGAAAAATGATACTTATTCAAACACGAAAACTAAAAATAGTGAACGATTTTTATTATATATTTTGACAAAAGCTGATGATTACGAAAGTGAAATTAATGATAAAAATTCAACAGTATTAGATTCATTTGTTATCAAATTAGAAATGCCTGATGAATCTATTGAAATAGAAAAGTTATATGAAATATTAAAAAATTTAAAAATTTTATGTGTTGAAATTGGTAAATTATTAAAAATTCCATCTGCGAATATAAACTTTAGATTGCACAATATTCAATCGGGTAGTATCACGATGTCTTTTATACTATCTGTAGTTGGCGAACAATTTTGTCAACATATTTTTATCCCTTTATTAGAAGGTTTATTAAAAAAAGAGTTTAAAAATTTAGATGATGTATTTAAAGCTACAGGAGCTTTATTAAGGGAAGTTTTTATATATATTTTGTGTAAAAAAAATGAAACTCTTTATGTAGATAACTTTCAAAAATTAAAAAATGCAAAAGAAAATTTATATAAATGTCTCGATAGTATTCCTAATATTAAATCATTGTATGTTTCAACAAATGGCAAAACTGTTAAAATTAAAAAGAAGAATTTTAAAGATTACTATGCCTAAGATTTCTTGAGTTAGGTTAATTATATTAAAAAATGCTTATATGATATAATTTTTATAGTTAATATAATTATGTTATGGTGGATAGTCTAAATTTAAATAATTGTATTTAATCTTTCTAAATATAAAAATGCTGTTTGAAATACTTTGGCAAAAAGTATAATACTTCTTGAATTAAGAATATCTGGAAGTATGAAAAGATTTAACATACTTATATTAAACTCTTTCAATATAAAAAGTGTTATATCCAACTGGTTAGTTTTTCTATTATTTTAATTTATTTTTATACCATTTGCTTTAAACCAATTTTTACATTCGGTTTCAAAAGCTTCTACATTTGTTATTTTAGTAATATCAATTTCTTTGTAGCAAGTATAAGATTGCCAATCAAAATCTTTAGAAAAAGAAAATTTATTCCAATTGATAAAGTCATTTTTCTTTTTATTAACAATCCCAAATTTCACAATAGGATAATTGTCAATATTTATATTTATATAATGATTATTTTGTTCTTTTTTGTAATAAATGTTCCATGCATTTTTAGTATAGAAAAATTCTTTTTCACTAAAAGTTTTTTGAATATTTTTCCAAACTGGATTTAACAAGGGTTTGTTATTTTTAGATTCCTTATAAAAATAATCTATTGCTTCACAGTATTGTGCAACACTACCATTTTTACACTGCCTAAATGCTTCTGCAATATCTTTCCATAATAAACAAATAACATCATTTTTATTTTTAATAGAATTAGGCTCATCATGTTTTGTTATATAACAAATTTTTGCATTTCCATTTAATTCGTAACCTTCTTTATTTTGTGCCTTTATTAAATAATCTTGACACTGAGTTTCTCTCTCTTTAGAATTTATTTTTACTTCAATTGGTAACCATAATTTTCTATGGATATCTATAACTATATCAATTCTGCGTTTATCATTTTTTGTGTAGACTTCAGTTGAAATATTTTTGTAAGCTAAGTTAAAATTTTCTATATCAAAGTTCAATAATGTATTTTCTGTATTACTTTCCTTTTCTTTTAAAAGTTTTAAAAATAATTTTAGATATTTATTGTTGTTTAATAATTTTGCAAGAAATTTGCACATGAAAACTTCTTTTTCGACAATACCAGCCGATTTAAATATATTTAATTCTTTCTCTTTAAATATTTGTTTCATTTTTGTGATTTTTTTAATATCTCTAGTGTTTACAATTCTAATAACGATACAAATAAACTATCGTGTTTAAGTATTCAAAATTTATCACAAAAACAATGTATTTTAAAGAAAATTCTCATTATGTTTTTCTAAATAAAGTGACAAATTATCTCTAAAATAAGCCATCTTTATTAATACATTTAAAACAAAACACAATAGATATGTTAGGTCCCTTTTATAAAAAATTTGTAACTATTCATAATTTCTTCTTGAAATAGGTAATATATCTTAGAGTTGCCGCTGGTGTTGAATGATTAAAGCTTCTTTGTAGTAATGCAATATTATTGAATTGTTTATAATGATGATAATATAAAGTTTTGCGTAATGCGTGACTACCTATAAGAACCTCAATCCCAACTTCTTTTTCTGCTTTTCATAAGATTTGTACGCCTGAGCTCTGCTTAATCTGTTATCTTTTTATGATAAAAATAATGGCTCGTTAATGTTTTATTCTGAATAAATTTTTTTTGTATCTGATTGAAATTTCTCATTAATTGGAAAATGTTTGTACTTGTTTGGTTTCTGCTCTATAAGTTCTATAAAAATTTTATCTTTAACATCTTTTATATCAAGAGCAAGAATATCAGAAATTCGTAATCCACTATTGGAGCTAAGATTGAATAACAATAAGTTACGTTTATTATTTGATAAATTTTTTCATTTGTGCAATTTTTTCTTTGTCTTTAATTGGATAAACTATGTTCATGAAAACCTCCTTTGTAAAACCAATAACGACATTACAACGAAAACAAAGATATAGCAGAAAAAGAACAATCCTTACGATACAAAAAGATATACATATAGAGATTTCATAATTTGCCTTGTTTTTTGTGATACAATTACCTTATTCGGAGTTTAAAATGACACAAAGTAATACTAATATAGATATTAATCAAGGATACCATAATCGTCAATTTTATGATTATGAAACCAATAAAGATATACACATTGCAAAAATTGATAAAATTGAAATAGAAAAATTTAGAAGTTTAGCTAATAGAAAAATAAAATTAGGTAAACACCTAACAATTATATCTGGCAAAAATGGGACAATGAAAACCACATTAATGGGATTAATTGCTCACCCTTTTTCTAATAACACAAAAGACGCCTTTGGAGTTCCATTAAAAACGAATTTAGGTGATGTATTTAAGTTATCAAAAAAATATGATGATGAATATAGTTACAATGTTTGCTTTACTTCAACTAAAAACGAAAAAATAAAAGAAACTGTAAAAATTGACGTAGTTGGAGACAGACATAGAATCGTTGTTTCTGGTCATGGTAAGGGAGATGGTAATTTTATTTTTAATACATCATTTCATAATTTAGGACGTTTGAATCCAATAGTTGAGACCAGTGCAAATGAAAAAGAAAATATTACGTTGACAGATGAAGAACAACAAGAACTTATAAGATTTTATGGATATGTTTTTGTATCGTCTAGTCATGAAGGATTTTTAGCAGTATCTGATGATAAGAAAAAGAAAACCTTTGGTCCGACAGGAGAAAAAGCAACTTACGATTTTAATTCTATTTCCTCTGGGGAAGATAATATTGGTTCGATATTTAATAAACTTGTAACTTTTGAAAGAGCTAATAATGGAGGTCTTTTATGTATAGATGAGATTGAAGCAAGTTTGCATCCGTCTGCTCAAATAAATATGATTGATTATTTGTATAATTGGGCAAAAAAGAACAACGTTCAAATTGTTCTTACGACTCACTCTTTGCATATTATTCAAAATCTTTATCTTAATAAAGAAGTGGAATTAAATAATAATAACATTGTTATTAATTTTATTAGTTATTCTCAGGCGGGAAGTGATAAAAATTACGCAATTTTATCAAATCCTAAATATTCCCTAGCTTATCAAGAATTAACTCTTTCAAAACCAGAAGATATAAATGAGAAACATAAGGCTACTGTATATTGTGAAGATAAAGTCGCAAAACACATGATTAAATCTTTACTTGGGCAAAAAATATCCAATTTGGTAAAATTTGAACATAACTTAGACAATGATATTACAAATAACGGAACATCTAAAAGCCAGTTAATAAGTTTGTGTAAAAATTTTCCACAAGTTCTAAAGCAAACAAATGCCCTAATTGTTTTTGATGGAGACGTTAAAGATGTTGATGTTGAAAAAATCGAAGATAAATCTTTATTTGTTATACTTCCTGATTCTGATAAATATGCCTTGGAAAAACGAATATTGGTATATTTATTAAGCTTAGAACCAAATCATATACTTTTTGAAAAAATAGGCAAATTACAAGATAGTATTAAGCAAGATTTAATTAAATACTGTCATTTAAATCCTCCAACAATAGAAAATATTAAGAATATTGCAGATATTAAGGTTTGTAAAAAATGGGCGAATTTAGATGAAAATACTTTCAAAAAATGTATAACTCAATATTGTAAAGAGTTACCAGACAATATTAAAGAGAAATTTAAAGATGATTTTATAACATGTTTAAATAATGCAAATGCGAGATTAGGATTGCCTCAAATAGTGTTATGACAAATGTTAATATAAGAACACATAATATTTAAAATAGATTATTTTTATGGGATAAATTTATAGTATGGCAAAAGCTTATAAAACTGAAAAAATTAATATTTCACTTTTGGATTTGGATACACAAAATCCACGTTTTTTAATGCTTTATAAAGATTCCAATTCTCAAGAAGATATTATAAAATATTTATTAAAAAATGAGAATTCAATTACAGAACAACAAGATTTTCGTTCTGATTCGTTTTTATACGTTATACAACAGAAAAATAACCATTATTTAGTAAAAGAAGGTAACAGAAGAATTGCTGCTGTAAAAGCTCTTCAAAATCCTGAAAAATATTTAAATTACAAGTTCAATAAGTTTATAATTAATGAAGTCCCTTGCTTAGTATACAATGATAAATCTAAGCTAGATAAAGATATTGCGTCTCGTCATACACAAATTGATATAAAAAGATGGTCAAGATTAGCCCAAGGAGCATATATTCATAATTGTATAAAAGACGGAATGCAATTAATCGATTTAAAATACCTTAAAGACTATAAATCTCTTTACAAATTATTTCATCTCTATCTTGCTGCGGAGGAAGTAGGTTATGGAAATAAATTTAAAAAAATGGTTTTAGATTGGGATAGATCTACACTTATTGAACGTTTTTTTAGCAATCATTCTCAGAAGTATATTTTACCGAGTTTAGGTTTTAGCATTAATGGCAGTGACTGTAAAATAAGTATTGAAAATTATGATTTATTCAAGTTAGCATTGGATAATTTTATCAATTGGTTGGATCCTGCAAATGCTGAAAAAATCACAACACAAATGGTAACAAATAATACTATAGATAAGTATTTCAATGAAAATTTTTTCACGAATAAACAGCATTCAAAACAATTGAAACTTAAAGATAATGATAACATTATAAGTGAATTGCCGAGAGAACATCAAGATTATATTTTAGAAAATGAAAATGAAAATAGCTCTAAGCAAAAGATAGATATTGATAATTTCACAGAGACAGAAAATACGGACTTAAACAAGGTTAATTCTTCAATCTTTTATAAAAGCCGTTTAAAAAAGCATTCGAAAGATAGACAAACTTATTTACCTCCCGCATTTTCTCTTTCAATCCCTGCTGGGAGAGAAAGGGATGTTTTTCATGAATTAAAAAGACTTTCACCAATAAAAAATAAAATGCCAAATGCGTTTGCAATAATGACAAGAGTTTTTTTAGAAATGTCATTGGATTTTTATGGTGATAATAATATCAGTGAATATAAAAATAATAATGTAAATTCAAAAAAATATGAATTATGCTTAAAAATGAAAGATGTAATATCTGACTTAAAAAGTAAAAACAAACTTTCAAATCAAGAATACGGAGCCCTATTAAAATTTACAAATAATGATAAGGCACGATTCAATAATATTCATACTCTTCATCAGTACATACATAATTCAAGTTGTGTACCAAATGATAATGATTTGAAAACAACCTGGGATAATTTATCAAAATTGTTTACTATTATCTGGAGTTCCAAGGAGGAAAATCGATGAGATACTCACCTTTAAGATATCCTGGAGGGAAAGGAAAAATTGCAAAATTTATGAAACAATTTATTGAAAAAAATTTTGATAAATTACCCACATATATTGAGCCATATGCAGGTGGTTCTGAACTCGCATTAACATTGTTAATTGAAGGTTACGTGAAGCAAATATGGATAAATGACAAAGATAATGGTATTTATTCTTTTTGGTATTCAATATTAAATTATACGGAGCAATTTATTCAAAAAATAGAACAAACAGAAATTAACATTTCTACTTGGTACGAACAAAAAAATATTTATAAAAATCAAGATATGCATAATGAATTAGAAATTGGATTTGCAACTTTTTATCTTAATAGATGCAATTTTTCAGGTGTAATAAAAGGTGGACCAATTGGTGGTATTAAGCAAACTGGAAAATGGAAAATTGATGCAAGATTCAACAAGGACGATTTAATAAAGAGAATTCAAAAAATTGCTGAATTCAAAAAAAATATAAAAATTTACAATAAAGATACTTTAATACTTTTAAAAGAAAACAAACAAAAGTTCAAAAAATGTTTGTTGTATTTAGATCCTCCATATTTTAATAAAGGCAGTCAGTTATATACGAATCATTATAAAGCAAAGGATCATGCTCAAATTGCCAAATATGTAAGTACATTAGAAGGTAAGTGGATTGTTAGTTATGATAACACACCAGAAATAGTAAACTTATATAAATTTGTAGAAGAGGAGAAAAAACGAGAATTTAATATTTCATATACTGCAGCGGAAGGAAAGAACAAAAAAGGTTCCGAAATTATATTTTTCTCAAATCAAGCAATAATTCCACAATGTGCCATTTGCTAAAAATGTATAACATCTCAATCTCAGAGTGATTTTAATCTTTTTTATATAGCTAAATTACATCAATAAAGTTTTTAAGTATTTCGTGTCCATATTGGGTTAAAATAGCTTCTGGGTGAAACTGGACTCCATAAAGAGGTAGTTTTTCGTGTTCTATTGCCATAACTATTTGGTCTTCTGTTTGTGCTGTGATTTTTAGTGGTGTTTTTATTGTTTTTCTATCAACAATTAGTGAATGATAACGTGTAACGTCAAAACTTTTAGGCAAATCTTTAAATAGTTTTGATGTTTCTACAACATTTATTTTTGAAATTTTTCCATGCATAGGTTCTTTATCTTTTACAATACTAGCTCCAAAAAATTGAGCCAAACATTGAAAACCCAAACAAACACCTAGAATTTTTTTTGTATTATAAAATTCTTTAATTACATCTAAAGAAATTCCTGCGGTATTTGGATTTCCAGCACCAGGCGAAATTATTATCGATGTAAAATCCATTTTTTTTAAATCAAAGATAAAAATTTCATCATTTTTAAAAACTCTTGGATAAATTCCAAGTTCTTGCAAATACTGAACAATATTGTACGTAAAAGAATCATAATTATCTATTAAAATCATAGTTTAACGACCCTCATTCCTCTTACAGAATTTACACAATATATTTTATCAGCATTATCTAAATCTGATTTATAAAGTATTTTTTCTTTAATTTTATTTTTTTCTAAAAGATTTCTCCTAAAAGTTCCACATAATAATCCGCAAATGCATGGTGGTGTGTATAATTTGCCATTAATTTCTAGAACAATATTACTTCTTGCTCCCTCTGTAAGTTCACCTTTTTCATTGAAAAATATTTCATCATAAATTTCTCCATTTTTAATTTTGTCAAAAGTTTTTTCATAGTATGGTCGATATGTTGTCTTATATTGAAGAAATACATCGGCTGAATTTACAGCAATATTAGAAATTGTAATTTTATCTGTTGTGATTTCTTTTATCGGTATAAATTGAACTTCAAAAGTTCCATTTTTTGACAAAAGTATTCTATACATTCCATCTTTATTGAATTTTGTATTTAAAATATTTTTATTAAATACAAAGTTTAAATCATGAGCTGATTTCTGAAGTCTTTCAATATGCTCTTTCCAAAGTAGAGGTTTTAATTTCTCCACTTTTAGTGTTTCTATTAATTGCCAATCTTTGGAATTTTGAGATAAAAAAGATGTTTTTAAAATAGCCTCTTTCCATTCATTAACAACTTCCGAATCCCATACAATAGCACCACCAGCACGATATGTGTAGTTTGTTTTATTATTTTGCTTTTGTAAAATTCTTATTGGAACAGAAAATTCGCAAAAATCTTTATGGATTATTCCTATTGCTCCGCAGTAAACATTCCTTTTCCCCTTTTCAACTTTATCAATGATGTTCATAGTACTAATTTTAGGAGCACCTGTTATTGAACCACACGGAAATATTGCATCAAAAATCTCATACAAAGTTGTATCTTTATTTAGAATTGATTCAATTTCTGAGGTCATTTGATGAAGTGTTTTGTGAGTTTCAATATCAAATAATTTTGGAACTTTTACTGAGCCTGTTTTTGAAATTTTGCCTAAGTCATTTCTTAACAAGTCTACTATCATGACATTTTCTGCTCTATTTTTTATATCATTTTTTAAAAACTCTATATTTTTTAAATCTTCTTCTGGTGTTTTTCCTCGTTCTATTGTACCTTTCATTGGTTTTGTAAAAACCTTGTTTCCTTTTTTTCTAAAAAACAATTCTGGCGAAAAAGATAAAATTTCTTCATAAGCATTTTTAATAAAGGCATTGTATGGCGTTTTTTGGTATTTTAAAAAATGGTTATAAATTTCTTCTGATTCGTAATTTGTTTCAATTTCAAAATCAAAAGTGTAGTTTACTTCGTACGTATTTCCATTAGAAATTTCGGATTTTATTTCTTCAAAACCTTTTTTGTATTCGTCAAAAGAAATTTTTGGTCTAGGAAAAAGAAACACATCTTTTGAATCTTCTTCAGGTGAATGTTTTTCAAAGTCTTTATATGCTTCAAAATATAAAAGAGGATACTTTGATTTTATTTTTCGCCCTAAAAAAATGTCTTTTGCTTCATATCTCACATATCCTACTAAATAATAATTATTTTTTAGTTTTTCAATTTTATCAAATGCTGAAATAAAGCTTTCATTGTCAAAAGCCAAGATTATTTCCTTAGGGTTTTTAAATAGTTTATCAGAATAAATTTGCATACGAATATTATTATTTCATAAAAGAAAATTATATTAAATTTTTTATTGTACTATCGCAAATTTAAGCAAAAGTTAGTATAAATTTTTTTACGAAAAAAGAGAGGAAATGCTTTCCTCTCTTTTTTTTTTGGGTTTTACTGTTTTATTTTTTACAAAGGATAATTTTCTAATACAAATGCAATATCTTTATCACCTCTACCTGAAAGGTTTACAAGGATTTTTTCGTTTGGATGCATTTGTGCAAGTTTAAGTGCATAAGCTACAGCATGAGAGCTTTCTAAGGCTGGGATAATCCCCTCTAATCTTGAAAGTTCATAGAATGCAGAAACTGCTTCCTTATCATTTACTGTTACGTAATTAACTCGTCCTGTATCGTGCAAGTAACAATGTTTTGGCCCAACTCCAGGGTAATCCAATCCGCTTGCTACAGAATAAGCATTTGCAGGGTTTCCCTCTTCGTCTTGTAATAACAAGCATTTGAAACCGTGCAAAATACCCTCTTTACCATAAGTGATACTTGCTGCGTTTTCTCCAAGTTTTTCGCCTTTGCCCATTGGTTCAACGCCATAAATATTTACGTTTTCTTCGTTTAAAAATCCATTGAAAATACCGATAGCATTTGAGCCACCACCAACGCAAGCTACAACGTGATTTGGTAATTCGCCAGTCATTTCAAGGATTTGTCTATTTGCTTCTTTACCAACTATTGTTTGGAAATGTTCTACAATCATTGGGAATGGGTGAGGTCCTACAACTGAACCTATTGCGTACAAAGCTGTTTCATATTCTTTTGAGTAAGCAATAAATGCTTCATCAACGGCTTCTTTCAAAGTCATTGTCCCACTTTTTACAGAAACAACGTTTGCACCTAAAATTTTCATTCTTTCTACATTTGGCATAGCTTTTTGAATATCAACTTCACCCATGTAAATATCGCATTCAAGACCTAAAAGTGCTGCTGCAGTTGCCGTTGCAACACCATGTTGACCTGCACCTGTTTCTGCAATAATTTTCTTCTTACCCATTTTCTTTGCAAGTAAAGCTTCGCCCAAACAATGGTTAATTTTATGAGCCCCAGTATGGTTTAAGTCTTCTCTTTTTAAATATATTTCTGCACCATATTTTTCAGATAGGTTTTTTGCGAAATAAACAGGGCTTGGACGTCCTACATAGTATTGAAGCAAGTCGTTTAATTCCTTATTGAATAAAACATCATTTTTTAATTTATTAAAACATTCTGTGATTTTTTCAAATTCAGCTTTTAATCCCTCGGGCAAGAATTGTCCGCCATAGTTTCCGAAAAAGCCGTCTTGTGTTGGTAATACATTATTGTTAGCTGTTTTTGTTTCCATTTTTTGAATCTCCTATAAAATACTTTGCTATAATCGAATTTGGTGTTTTAAGGATTTTAGATCCTCTAGTAACCTTGCAAAGGCTTACGTTAAGCTCTTTTACGATGTCACGTTGAGTTCTACCCTCTGCTAACATAGTCAAAATTCGCCATCGTTTAGACAAAGTTGTTATTTCAGAGTCAGAAAGTAATTCATTCAAAAAAGCCATGACTTCTTCTGTTGAATTAAGTTTCTGTAAAATGTTTGAAATTTCTTTAATGTTACTGTTCATAGTAACAAGATAAACTAAAAAATTGTTACTGTCAATAGTAACATTAGTTAAATGTTAAATTTTTTTAATAAAAGTGTAAAAAACGCTTATATTTATCTTATTTTAGGCAATAAAATTTCTTCAGAAGTTTTAATCATGGAGTAGTGTATTTAAGGAATAATTGTGAATATAGGTAGTATTACCATAGGGTTTCCAAAATTAAAACCCTTAAAAGAAAATAAAAATAAGCCTTTTGCAAACTTGAATGAGCCTATTCAAGATGTTTTCGTGTCTTCTAAAAAAGTCGTTACTAACCCAAATGAGAAAGAAGCTGAAAATATTGTTGCAAACATGAAAAATGCAAAAGGCGAACCGAGATTTTCTCAAAAAGAGGTCAATGATTTCAAAATTTCTTGTGCTACAAAAGTTTTAGATTTTGAAACTGTGAACATGTTTAAAGATAATACTGATTTTACCATGTCTGATATGAAAAAAGTTTATCGTATGGGTAAAGAATTAAAGGATGATAAATTTAATGAAAAACTTTTAACTGCTATCAATAAATTACCAAACGGTCTAAAACCAGACGAGTTTGAACAAAATGAATATGAGCCTAAAAAAGAGTTTTCTCTAAAATGTGGATATAAAGGTAAATTTAAGTTTAATGCTAAAAATGCTGAGATGATAGCTAAAACAGAGCATGATTTAAGTAGTGTAAAAGATGATATAAAGAAAGAATTTGATTTTAGAAATAATACTGTTACAACAATAAAAAAACGTTATGACTATGACAATATGAAATATAACATTCTTGAGCAAACTGTTGTTAGAAATGACAAAAATGGTAACATGCTAAGAAAAGAAGTTATGATTCCATCAGAAGTTAATGGTTTATATGATATTAGTTATACGTATGCAAACGGAAAAACAGAGCAAATTTCTAAGGCAACTGTAGATAAAAAAACAGGTATCAAAACGATTAAGCGTGATATAAAATCTGATAATGGTACAAGAACTCAATTCTTGTACGAAGATGACCCACAAGGTAATCGTATTATGGATTACAAAATTACAAACAAAGACGGCAAAATTTTAATGGGTATTTCTCAAACCTTTGAAGTTGTTGATGATAATCATTTTATATCTTCAAACAATGGTTATAAATATGATATTAAAACAGACGATAAGAAACTTACTGTAAAAGATTTACATCACAATAAAGAAACTTCAATCGTATTTGAAAATAAATTTAATGGTGACCAAAAAAGTTTAATCAACTTGATGAAGAAAGTTTCTGGAAACGAATTGTTTGAAACTGTTGAAAATATTGGCAAAATGGAAAGCACAGATAGTTTATATCAAGCAGGATTTTCGCCTGTATCAAAAGAGGTTTCTATAATGGATGATTTATTCGTATTCTTGCACGAATTAGGTCATGCAAAGGATGCTCAAAATCAAAAAACATATAGAGAAAAATTGCTTGGTGAAAACAAAATGTTTACAGGCAATGAAGATATTCGAAAAACATATTTAAAAGAACGTGAAACTTTTAATAAATACCATTCAGACGAAGAACGTAATCATGTTTCATACTTTACACAAGCAAAAGGTCACTACGGTGGTGAATTGGGTGGCTTAGCAGAGGTTGTTGCCGAAACAAATGCTATTACAAATGCAATCGCTGATGGAAAAATTTCTCTAGGTGTCCGTGCTCAATATTTGCAACAACATTTTCCAGAAACAATTGCAAAAATTCATGATGCAATGAATTGGAAAGATGATTTAGATGCGATTGAATATTACGGAACATAATTTATAAATGGAAAATATTTTTTAATTTACGTTTGATGAAAATCAAATCTTCTCTAGAAAGGTATCTTGAAAATTCAGCCAAATCTTTCATGGCTTCTTCCATTGGATAATTTGTTGTTTCAAGTTTCTTCAACCAGTCGTTAACTTCTCGTGTAATCATGCTTTTATTTTATCATAAAGTTTAAAATCTCATGAAGTTTTTCTTTATCGAGTTTATTTATGTTAGTTATAGTTTTTGGAGTATTATAATCGTTCAAAGGATATTCGTACCAGCTAATATCGTGCCATGAGTCGAGTTTATAGCCAGCGTTATGAAATCTTCCAACTTCTTTAAATCCAAGGCGTTTGTGAAATTCCATGCTTGCTTTGTTATCGCCAGTAACGCAGGCACACGCTGTTCTTACTCCTTGAAGTTTTAAAAGTTCAAGAAGTATTAGGTACAATTTTTTGCCATAACCTTTTGCACAAATATTTTTATCCATATAAATCGTGGTTTCTACGCTCCAAGAATAAGCCTTTCTTTCTTTAAATTCGTGTGCGTACGCATATCCTAAAATTTTATTATCATTTTCAAGAACAATATAGGGATAAACTTTTTTGATATTTTTTATTCGTTCTAAAAATTCCTCTTTAGAGGGTGTTTCGTATTCAAAAGTTATTGCCGTATTCATGTATTCATCGTAAATACTCAATAGTTCTTCTACATCTTCTTCTTTTGCAAAACGTATTTTCATAAGAAACCACCTATCGCCGGAGTCTTTCAGCTGACGTGTAGTTTTGAATAATTAATTATAGGTATGTGTTTTGTGTGTGATTTATGGTTTGTATAAATGTTAGTGTTATTAATTATTCAACTACTCTTACGTCTGCTGATTTATCCATTGAAATTTTGTAATCGTTATCTTTAATGTATTCCATAAACAAGTCGTCTGCATTGTAGCCTGTTGGTTGGAATTTGTCTTTCATGTTCATTAAAGTTTTAACGTTTGGAACTACGAATAATTCTTCAGGAAGAGCAACTTTGTAAGTTTTTTCCATATCAAGTTTTTGGTAGTTACCTTCTTTATCTTTAACTTCTAAGCAGTCTGCGTAATCTTTCATAGTTGCATTACCTGACATTAATAGGTTATCGAATTGACCCTTGTTAACTCTCATACCTGAGTATTGAACTAATGGGTTACGGTTTCTGTTTTTCATGTTGTCGCCGTAGTTTTCAATAACGAATTTTGTAATTTCTGCACCTTTTAATTCGCCTTTTTGTAAAGCACCTAAAGCAACTGTTCTACCGCAGAATAAGTTTAATAATTTGATATTGCTAGTCCATCCGTTAACTGGCAATGTTTGACGGATACTTGCTGTTTGTAAACCAACGATATCAGCATCTCCACCATGTTTATTGTATTGTTCTTTAACAACATCTGATGTAAAGTTTGCTAATAAATTTGATGAATTTCTGATACCATCTGTGCTTAATGATTCAATGTTTGTAGGACCAGATAAGAACACACTTGGTTTAAAGTCTTCGCCTAATAATGCATTTAATTTGTCTTGAATAGGGTTAACTTCTTTTTTACCTGCTTCAATAGGATTTGATGCTAATTTAGCTTTCTTTTCTTTTTCTACATCTTCTGTATAAAAATCTTTGTTTTTAATTGTATCTAAATTACCATCATCATCAAAATGTAATTTGATAGAACTAAATTTTTTGTTGTTTTGATACATAGATGCAACTAAAGTTTGATGACCTGTTTCAGGATTTGTTGCAATATGATTTTCTTTTTTGTGGTCATGACCATTAACAATTACATCAATACCAGAAACATTTTTAACAATCATATCAGCAACTGCGTTACCATTGTGGCTTAATAATACAACTGCACCTTTTGGGTTATTTTTTTTGAATTCACCAATAGTTTTGTTTAATTTTTCATAAGTTTTAGAAAAATCTTTTTCTGTTAATTGAACGTCTTTTTTAGCGTTTCTATCAATAATATCAAGACCTTTAACTTGATTTGGTACATAGAAGTCAACGCTTGGAGTTGTCATACCTAACATTAAAACCTTGTGTTTTAAGTTTGGATTTTTGTCATCTGGAATTTCAAGAATAGCTTGTTCTTTGAATTTTTCTTGATCTTTTTCTGATAAATCTGTGATTGATTTAGAATTTTTTAAATTTACGTTAGTTAAAAGAGTTGTAACGTCTGCTTTTGACAATTCTTTAACTGCAAGTTCGTCACCATCATCTAAACAATGGTTACCTAATGTGTAATAACCTTCTAAATCAGGAGCATCTTTTTTAAGCTCTGTTAAAAAAGAATTTAAAAGTTTAACTTGATTGCTTGCTGCTGTTGCGTTTGGGTCGCCAATAAAACCTTTTTTTGCTGGGTTAATGAAATAATCACCGGCATGTGTAAATAAGTTTAGGTAGTTTTTAGGCATTTGAGGTTTGTCAGCTGTCTTTTCTTTTGGAATATCAAAGATTTCAGCCTTTTTGCTTTCGATTGCATCAAAAGCTGCTGGTAATGATTCGATTTGACCATGCGAATCACCCATTGCCAGAATATTAACTCTAGCTTCACCAAAAGACACATTATTCTTTGGATTTCTAAAATTGCTAATTGGCGAAATTTTCAAGACCTGAACCCCACACTAAAATTTTATAAACACTACCTACATATATTAAAATACCAAAACACAGAAATTTGCTATCTTTGAGCATGAAATATTACAATTCTTTACTTAAATTTTTTTTATAATTTTAAACTTTATTTTTCTGTTAAAATTATAAAATAGATTATACATTTTAAAAGAAAAGAGATACCCAAATGCAAGAAACAAAAAGAAAAACAAATTTACAACTTTTAGCATTGTTGTGCTTAAACTATTTTACTTATTCGTTGATTACAAATATTCCTGGGGTATTACTACCGTATTGGAAAGATTCGTTTCATCTAAGTAGCATGGTTTTAACTTTTTTAGGCTCAGTATTTTTTATGGCTTACGGTTTAACAAGCTTTCCTCAAGGTGTTTTACTTGATAAGTTTGGCAATAAAAAAATGTTTTTGTTCGGTATAGGTTTAGTATTTTTAGGTTCAATCCTATTTGCTATTGTTCCAGAATACGTTGTAGGTTTATTTTCTCTATTTATTATAGGTATTGGTGTTACAGCCTTGCAAATGGTTTCAAACCTATTAGTAAAAGAAATTGATGAAGATGAAACAAAATATTCAAGAAACCTAACTCTAACTCAAATCTTTTGTGGTGTTGGTGGACTAGGTGGCGGTTTCTTAATCGGATTTTTAATTAAAGATTTAGGATTCCATTGGCAATCAATTTATTACGTATTCTCAATTTTAGCGATGATAGTTGCTGTTTGGGTTTTCTTAACAAATATTCCAGAAGCTCATGATAAACATGACTCAAAACCTACTACAAATGATTATATTAACCTTGTAAAAAATCCTTTGATGATTATGTTTGCAATGGGTATTTTTGTTTATGTTGGTATTGAAGTTGGTGTTGCAACTTGGATTTCAACATTCTTGGTTGATAAATTTGATATGATGAAAAATACAGCTGCTATGGTAGTTGGTTTATACTGGGGCTTTTTGGCTTTGGGTCGTTTTGCAGGTGGTATTCTTTTGAACTACTTAAATACTTCAAAAGCTCTTTTATTATATGCAATTGGTGCTTTTGTTTCATTAACTTTGGCAGTAGTTGTTCCTGATAAAATGATTTCTGCAGGATGTTTTATTCTTGTTGGTTTCTTTGCCTCAATTATGTTCCCAAGTATATTTTCATTATGCGTAAATTCTTTTGATAAGAAAGAAGAAGGTGCAGTTGCTGGTATTTTATGTACAACCATTGTCGGTGGTGCTGTAACAGCTCCTGTAATTGGATTTTTAGACAAATTAACTTCACTTCCAGTAGCTCTTATTATCGTTGGTGTTTTATCTTTCGGTTATATTGGATTTATTGGTTTGAAAACTTTACCAAAGAAAGATTAATTTGAAAATTTTAAATAAAAAATAGGGCGATGTCTTTTATGACATCGCCCTATTAGTAAATTACTTACCGTTGTTTACCAAATTATTGGATTTTAAGTGTTTTTGTTTCTTTCTTTTCTGCCATTTTCTTTAATGTGATTTGTAAAATGCCGTCTTTGTATTCGCAATTTGAATGTTCAGCATCTACATCTTTAGCAAATTCAAAGGTTCTATGATATTTACCATAAGAGAATTGTGAATAGTGCATGTTTTCATTTTCTTTCATTTCTTCAAATTTGCTTTCTGCAGAAATAGTTAAACTGTTTTTATCCAATTCGATGTTAATATCTTCTTTCTTGATACCAGGAAGTTGAACAGAAACTTTGTATTCTTTTTCATTTTCTCTAACTTCTGATAATGGTTGGAAAAATCTGTTTTCAGAATCAGTAGCATCGCCGACCATTACGGCATTCAATAAGTTTTCTAAGCTGTTACGCATGTTTGTAAAACAATAATCTGGTTCTCTTTCAATAACATTAAATCTCATTTTTATACCTCCAATTCTTTTCTCTTTACTTCTTACACTATTGTTATAACTCTTTTTTTAGCAAATCTTGTATAATTAACAAAGTCTTAACTTTTGGGGCTAATTGTTATGAAAATGTTAAGAGGACAGTCAAAACAACTTTATTTTTCAAAAAAATATGACATAATGATTAAAAGTAAAATTGTATAAAAGGAATTATGTTATGAAAAAATTATGTATTTTAATTCTTGCCGGATTAGTTTTAATGAGTGGACTTTCTGCATGTGCTTGTCATAGAAAGAAAGCTCAAAAATCAGTTTCAACAAATGTTGTTAAAGATATAGATGTTTTAGCAACAATGGAGAGCAAATCTACTTCTGCAAACCAAGTTTGGGTTGGTACATTCCAACTTGTATGGAATGATTTGATGGATGAATTGCTAAAACAACCTATTCAATTTGTAGGTACAAAATCTCAAATGGCAGAAGATTTGAATAAACAATCTTTCAAAGCTGAAGATATTTCTGAAGATGCATATTATAAAAAATGGGGCTTAGCTTCTAAAAAATTGAAAAAAGAAATTGAAAAAGGGATAAAAGATAAATTTAATGAAAAAAGTGCTATCTTAGATAATTTTGACTGGACTCCAGCTCCAGGTCATTACATTTTATATGCAATGTTAAAGAAAGATTTTGAATACGCAAAAGCTCTTGATAAGTTAAATCCAGAAGCTTTTAACGGTAGCAAGGGTAATGTTGAATATTTTGGTATTCTAAAATCAAGCAAATCTAGAGCAAGAGATGTCGTTAATGTTCTTTTCTACAATGATATGAACGATTTTGCGGTATCTCTAAAAACAAAACAAAACGATGTTGTATATTTCTATAGAACTAATGATAACAAGACTTTGGCTGAATATTATGCTGATATGAATAAAAAAGCTAAAGCCTCAACTACAAATAGAGAATTTACAAAACGTGATGAACTTAAAATTCCAAATCTTGATTTCAAAACAGAAACAATGTTTGGTGAAATTTGTAATAAAGCTATCAAAAATAGCGATTTAGTAATTGCAAAAGCTATTGAAACAGTTGAATTTAAAATGGATAACACGGGTGTAAAACTTAAATCAGAAGCTGGTATTGAAATGATGAGAGCTTCTCTAGAACCACCTCAAAAATCTAGATATTTTTATTTGACTAACCAATATGTAATCTTTTTACAAGATAAGAACAAACCTTATTTTGCTTTAAAAGTTTCTGACGCAAAAGCTTTGCAAAAATAATCCAAACGATTATATAGTTAGGTAATAAAAAATTTTTCTATTTCCTTGATAATTTACTTGTAGGTAATTATAAGGAGATAGAAATGTTTTATAACGTATTTGAAGTTGAAAAATCTATTGATTTAGATGGGCAAAAATTTAACAAAAAAACTTTAATGGAGAATAAGGATAGTTCTTTAACGCTTGTTGCTATTGGTAAAGACGAAATTATTGATACTCATACATCAAAAGAAGATGCAGCTGTTTATGTTGTGGATGGTAAAATTGAACTTCACTTTGACGCTCAACAATTTGTAATTGAAAAAGGCGAAATGTTGATGTTTAAAAAAGATACGCAACATAAGGTTTTGGGTATTAAAGAAAGTAAATTTATTTTGGTGAAAATTTAATTGATTACGTAAGCCATAAAGGAAGTGGCGAAGCCTTTGGCTTCGCCACTTCCTTTTTTTATTAAATCTTATCTAGCTTGTTCAGCCTCTTTTATTACTTCAAAAACGCCTTTAGCTTCTTTTAGAGTCATTCCTTTTTCGCATCTTGCTGTGTAGTAGCCTGATTCTGCTACAAAAGACATTATAACAATTTTGTTTTTATCGTAACCTCTGATAAAAGCTGGAACTTCAGGTGATATTTCTATTTTTTCATTTTGTGGATAAACATTGTAATCACCACTTATGTCATAAGTTGGATTTGTTTTTTCATCAAGTGTTGTAGTTTTTCTTACAGATACTTCTCTTTGTTCGTCTAATGGATAAGAAATTTCTATCATATCTTTCATAGAACGTACTTTGAAATTTGACAATACTAGAGGAAAATTAAATCCAGCAACCTTTGCGGCTTTATTTAAATCATCTTGGCAGTCTTGCCAAGGGTTTGGCATTAAAGTTCTATTGCTTAATTGGTCTTTTGTACAAGCGGTTAAAAAATTAACGCTAAAAATACAAAGAACTATAAAAAGTAATACTTTTATTTTGATTTTCATTGAAAACTCCTGTATCTTTCTATAATAAACAATTTATTCAATTTATGAAAAATATCAAATTTTTGAATTGTTAAGTTCCTTGTATTACATGTCCCATCCATGTTTGAGCATGTTTACAAAACTTAATAATCAACAACAAAAAAGGCAATTTTTTTTAAAACAAAAACTTTATATAAGAGTAAGAGAGATTTAAGAGAGTTTAACAATGACATTTTCAGTAAGTTTCAATCAAAATAATTCATTCGGTTCAGCTCAAAGAGTTAACAACAACTCTGTTAAATCTCCTGTATCTGAAAACCCAAGCTTATTCACAGGCGTTACATTCAATGGTGTTGCTCCTACTTCAATGTTTGAAGGTGCTGGCTTAGGTATCAACTTCAACTTTGGTTCAATTTTAAATGCTGTTTCAACTTTCAACTTACCAGCATTTAACTTACCAGCTTTCAATATGCCAATGTTCAACTTCGGTGGTTTTTCAAATGTTAATTTGTTCCCAGCTTTAGGTCAAAGAACATTCAACTTTGGTGGTTTTGGTACAAACGTTAGAGCTTCAAAAGCTAACACAACAAGAGCTCAAAAAGCTGTAGACGTTGCTTTATCACAAGTTGGCGTTAAAGAAAATGGTAGCACAAACAACTCAGCTGAAGTTAACAAATATAGATTTGGTAAAGCTAATGGTAATCCTTGGTGTGCAAGCTTTGTATCTTACTGCTACGGTCAAGGTCAAGGCAACAACAACAAAGCTACTTTCGGTTTTACTGAATCTTCTCAATCAATTAAAAATCAAGCTATCAAAGCTGGTAAATATTCAACAAAAGATTCTGGTTACAAACCTCAAGTTGGTGACTTAGCAGTTTGGACATACACTAAAAACTCTGGTCACGTTGGTATCATCGCTTCAGTTAACAATGACGGTACTTTCGATGTTGTTGAAGGCAACTGCGGTGACAAAGTTCAAAGAACAACTCGTTCAATGAATACAAAAGACTTAAACGGTTTCGTAAGAATGAACGAATGGGTTGAAGCATAATAAGTTTAAATAAATTCTCAGTGTGAAGTGTAAGGGAAAAGTAAAAGTGTGTTAGGGTTGACAAAGTCAACCCTTTTTTTTGTCTAAAGTACGAATGTATAGAAATTCAGTATAGTACAATATTACTAATTTTGGATTGCTTCGCTTTCGCTCGCAATGACATAAATTTTTTGTACGTCCGAAGTTGACACTAGGGTTTGTAATAATAAAATAGTAATATTAAGTATAAGGATAAAATTATGACAAAGACTCTTGAAAAAACACCAAATGAACTTCAACAAAAATGTATTGATAGTATTGATGGAAAATATTTAGTTTTAGCTGGACCTGGGACTGGTAAGACTTTTACAATAACTAACCGTATTAAAAATATGGTTAAAAATAATGGTATAAATCCTGAAGAGATTTTGTGTCTTACCTTTACTGATGCCGCAGCAAATGAGATGAGAAGTCGTATCAATAAAGAGTTAGAAGAATTATCAGTTGGTGTAAATGTTTATACTTATCACAGTTTTTGTTGTGAAATTATTGAAGAAAACAAAGAGGATTTTGAACTTCCTACAAAATTTAGAATAATCACAGAATCAATTTCAAGAGCGTTTATAAAAGAATGTATTGATGAAATTAATCCAAAAGCTTATCGCACAGATAAAAATGACCCATATTTTTATATTAATACAATTAAAAGCGGAATAAATGAAATAAAGAAGAATAGACTTGATAAGGAAAAATATTTTTATAATCTAGAATATAACAAAAATTGGATTCCTGAGTTAGAAAGTAAAAAAGCTGAATTAAAAGAAAAATTAGCTCAAGGAAAAACAAAAACAAAAACTCTTGAAAATTCAATTGTTGAATTAGAAAAAAAGATAGAAAAAGCGAAAGAACTTTGGACTTTTTACGAAAAATATCAAGAAAAAATGACAACAAATCATTATTTAGATTTTGATGATATGATTTCGTTTGTGTTGGATAAGTTTGAGGAGAGTCCTGCATTCTTATCTAGTATTGCAAATAAATATAAGTATATTCTAGTTGACGAATATCAAGATACAAACAAATCTCAAAACACTATTGTTCTTCAATTAGCAAGAGCTTTAGAGTCTCAAAATATTTTTGTTGTTGGTGATGATGACCAAATTATTTACACGTTCCAAGGTGCAAAGTTAGATACTATTGAGAAATTTTTAACAGAATTTCCTGATACGCAAGTTATTTGCTTAAAAGAAAATATGCGTTCTACTCAAAGTATTTTGGATGCATCACGTTTGGTTGCCATTCAAGATACAAGAAGACTTGAAAATAATGAAAACTTTAAACAATACAATATTTCAAAATCTTTAGTTGCAAAAAATCCTGAAATTATAGAAAAAGATAAACCTGTAAGATTTGTGGAATATGTTGATGATATGCAAGAATGTAATGCAATAGTTGATGAAATTGAAACTTTAATAAAATCTGATAGCTTTTTTGAAAATGGAGGAAAAAATCTTTCAGAAATTGCGATTTTAACATCAAATAATGATGATTTGGATATTTTTGTAGAAAGACTTAGAGCAAAAAGTATTCCTTGTGAATTAAAAACTGGTAGTGATATTTTTTCAAACCATGCTGTAAATGTTTTGTTCTCATATATGCAAATGCTTGTTAATCCTGAATTATATTCACAAAAGATTTTTCAAATTTTGCTATCTCATCCGTTCGATATTAATCCAAAAGATTACCAAAAAATCTTTGAAAGTGTTTCTAAATACAAAACACCTTTAGAATGTATGAGAAGTTTTAAGGAAGAAGATTTTGTTAATTCTTTTATGGTGAAGAGATTTTTAGAAACTTACGATTACTTATCTTCTTTCAAAAACAATGAAAGCATTAGAAATACTGTTTTAGAAATCGGTGCTAAAACAGGTATTTTTGATTACTATTTGAACTTTGAAATTAACCGTTCTCAAAATATCGCAAGTTTGAAAAAACTTGTGGAAGAAGCTACTGTATTTTCTGATATATACAAAACTTGTTTTCTAGAAGAATTTGTTGAGTATTTAAATATTTTGTTAAATGATGAAATAAGCATTCTTACAGATAAAGCTCCTGTAACCTTGAATGCTGTTCAGCTTTCAACATATCACTCTGCAAAAGGTAAAGAGTTCGCATACGTTTATTTACCAACCCTGATAGATTCAAAATGGGAAAGTAATAAAAAATCTAATTCTATAAATATCCCGCTTGCTCCATCTGAATACAAAACTGCGGAAGAGCGAAAAGAATTAAAATATTCTGATAAGATTAAAACTCTATATGTTGGTATGACAAGAGCAAGACACTCTCTAACTCTTTCATATCCTCTTTCTATCGGGAATAAACCTAAAAAATTGAGTAAATTTATAAATGATATTAAAGATTCTTTGGCTCAAGAAAAAGCAGAAACTTATGACATAGACTCATATTGGATGGAAGCTTCTAAAACTCTTGAAAAAAGAGATTATGATTACAAAAAAGATTTTGCTGATATGTTGAAGGTTGTACTAACAGACAAAAAATATTCTCCAACTGCGTTGAATAAATACTTAAAATGTCCAAGACAGTATTTGTATAGTAATTTGTTAGATTTTGACGGAAAAGACGGTAATCCTGATGTTTTGAGTTATGGTACAGCAATTCATTATGCTTGCGAATTTGCTGTTAAATTTGCTTTGGAGAAAGGTTATTATCCTGAAAAGAGTGATTTTATAAAGGCTTTTCTAGATAAACTTTCAGAATTACCTCTATCAAGCTACAAAAATAGAGAAAATATTGAGGGCAGAGGAAAAAATGCCTTAGATGGATTTTATACTCAAATTTTAAATACCCCTGTGAGCGAATTAAATTCTGCAGAAACAAAATTTGAATTTGATATGGACGGATATAAATTCCACGGTATTATTGATAGAATTGATAAAAATTCTGACGGTACATATTCGATTTATGATTACAAAACTGGTAATGCAAAATCTAAAAAAGAGGTTTGTCCTGACGGAGATAAAGAAGAATATTATAATCAAATGGCATTTTACAAATATATGTTTGAAACTTCTACAGGTAAAAAGGTTTCTAAGACAGAATTTATTTTTCCAGATGATTTTACAAAAAATCTAGAAGTTGTTTACACGCAAGAAGAATGTGACCAAGTCATGGAAAAATATAAAACTGCTATTGATAAAATTAATGCTTTGCAGTTTGAACCAAGCTATGATAAGAAAGCTTGCGAACATTGTTCTTATGTGGATTTTTGCAATAGTAACATTTTATAATACATAAACTTTAATAATAGAGATTAATAGAAAATATGTGTTATAATTCATATATGGCAGATTCACTTTCAGTTTCATTCCAATATACAAAAGAAGATATTCTAAATGTTGTTATAGAATCTTTAGGCTTTGACGTAAAAAGGTGTTGGCTAATGCTTTTAGGCATACTTCTTTTACTTGGAATTGCAGGATATTTTGTGATGATAAAAGTTTATATGGTAACAGTACTTTTCGTATTGTTTGCTTTAGCTTTTGTTCCTGTGTATATTTTTATCGCTTATTTGAATTTGTCTTCAGCTTTAGGGGTCTTAACTGATTGCGTTTATACGATTGAAAAAAATCAACTTATAGCTGGTAGCAATCTTGGTTTTCAATATTTTGATTTTAAAAACATTGATAGAGTTGTAATGACAAAACCTGTTTTGTTCATTTATGTTACCAAGAAAAACGCATACTTTATCCCAATTAGAGCTTTTAGTTCTGAAGAAAAAGCAAACAAATTTATCACCGAATTGAATTACGGTGTCGAAGTTGCTAAAAAAGAAGCAGATGAAGTGGATAAACTTTAAAAGCTAAAATTAAAATATTTTAACTTCGCTTGTGTGCAAGTTGTAATTAGCTTTTACCACCATAATTTCGCCTGTTTTAACTTTTTCTGCTATGTAAGCATCTTTTGTTAAAAGGTCTTTTGCTTGATATTCAACGTTTTGACGAATTGCCTCTTTATGAAAATCTTCTTCTGATAAGTTTTCATCAACTTTTTCGATTGCTGGATAAATTTCCATTAATATAGATTTTAAATTTGGCGAAACTGTATCAAGAGTTTTTGATTTGTAAGTATCAACGGCAGAATGTACTGCACCACAGTTGTCATGACCTAAAATCATAATTAACTTAACCCCAAGATGTACTACAGCGTATTCGATACTACCCATAACCTCTTGAGATAACACGTGTCCAGCTGTTCTGACTGCAAAAATATCACCAAGTCCTGCATCAAAAATGATTTCTAGAGGTACTCTTGAATCAGAGCATGAAAGTATTATTGCATAAGGTGTTTGCTTGGAAATCAAAGAGGCTTTTGTTTCTTGGCATCTATTCGGATGAATTGATGCGTTGTTCACAAATCTCTTGTTTCCTTCGATTAATCTATCTAAAGCTTCTTGAGGTTTAATCATAATAAATCTCCTTTAATTCATAAATCTAAATTTTATAAGAGCAAAAATTGCTGCAAATCCGTCTTTCCAGCTAATTTTTTTTCCTTCTTCAAATCCTCTTGCAACATAAGTTATAGGAACTTCTTTTAGTCTAGCTCCTTGTTTTAAGACTTTTGCTGTTATTTCAGGTTCAAAATCAAATCTGTTTGACTTGATGTCTAAATGTTTAACGTATTCAGCCTTAAATACCTTGTAGCAAGTTTCCATATCGGTAAGAGTTGCACCGTATAATAGATTTGTAATTATTGTAAGCATTTTATTACCTAAAAAATGAGTTAGCATAAAGTTTTTAGATTTATCAATGTTCATAAATCTAGAACCGTAAGCAACATCTGTCTCGTTATCTAATACAGCTTTTACTAATGGTAATAGATCTTCAGGATTGTATTCAAGGTCTGCGTCTTGGATTGTAACGATGTCACCTGTTGCTTCTTTAAACCCATCTCTAAGTGATGCACCTTTTCCCATATTCTTTTCGTGATACAAAACTTTATAATTCAAGTTCTTGTAAAGTTCTTTAGTTCCGTCTGTTGAGTAGTCGTCAATTAAAATGATTTCCTTTTCTAATCCGTAAAAATCAATGCTTTCAAGCTTTTCTAATATAGGGATTAGAGTGTTGACTTCATTATAGACTGGAATTAGTATTGTTATTTTCTTCATTCAATCTCCAAATAGTTTTGAAATATTATCAAATGTATTGTACAATAAAAACAACAAGAGGATATGATGTATGGTACAAGCTGTAGAAAATAATGAAATAATTAACGCAAAATCTATGTTGCAAAGTGCATTAAAAGAATTGCAACAAGAAAATTATAATCAATGTGAAGTTTTAACTAAAGAAGCTCAAGAGATATTTAAAGCAGAAAATTCTAATGGAAATATTTCAATATGTCTTTCTTTGATAGGTCTTGTAAAATATTTAAAAGATTCTAACAATTATCAAAAAGCTTTGACATATTTGAATGATGCTATGTATCTTGCGACTTATAACAATTATTTGCCTGCACAATTAGTATATGAACTATTTTCAGGTATTATTAATTTCAAAGAAAAAAATGTCGATTTAGCTGAAATGCAATTTATGAAAGCTAAATATTATGCAGTAAAAGACGACGAATTTAATTTGATGGGCTTTGTAATAAAATATTTGGATGAAGTTGCAAAACTTAAAAATCAAGAGCCAAGTAATAAAAGAGATCCTCTTAATGCTTTGGTTAAAATTAGTCAGTCTGTTGCGGCTGAAACTGATATTAACAAGCTTTTAAAAGTTATTGCAGAGGCTGTTAAAGAAACTATTAATGCTGATAGATGTACAGTATTTTTATACGATAAAGAACACGATGAACTTTGGAGTAAGGTTGCTCTAGGTATTGAAAGTTCTGAATTGAGATTTCCAGCTGGTAAAGGTTTAGCTGGTTATACTGTAAAATCAGGCGAAAGTATCAATATTAAAGATGCTTACAATGATGAACGTTTTAACAAGGATATTGATATGAAAACAGGCTACAAGACAAAAACTATCTTGTGTATGCCTATTAAAAACTTAAACCAAGAAATCATTGGTGCATTCCAAGTATTAAATAAAATTGGTGGGTATTTTACACCAGAGGATGAAGACTTGCTGGTTGCAATCGGTTCTTCTGCCGGTATTGCCCTAGAAAATGCCCAATTATTTGAAAAACAAAAGAAAATGTTAGAAGAACAAAAAGTCGTATTTGATAGCTTTATCGAAACACTTGCCGCTTCTATCGATGCTCGTGATAAGATTACAGCAGGTCATTCTACAAGGGTAAAATATTATTCTTCAATGATTGCTAAGGCTTTCAATTTAGAGCCAAAAGAAGTTGAAATTATTGAAAAAGCTGCGACTTTACACGATATTGGTAAAATTGGTATCAAAGATTCAGTTCTTCAAAAAGAAGGTAAGTTGACTGATGATGAATACAAACAAATTCAACGTCACGTAGAAATTACTCACAACATCTTAGAAAAAATTCACATGTCAGATGATTTCAAAATGATTGCAGAAATTGCTTGTGCTCACCACGAAAAATTTGATGGTACTGGATATTACAGATATTTATCAAGAGAAGATATTCCTTTTGGTGGTAGAATTTTGGCGGTTGCAGACGTATTTGATGCAATTACTTCAAAAAGACACTATCGTGACAAAATGCCTATCAGAAATGTTATCAATATCTTAATTAAAGATAGTGACAAACATTTTGATAGAAGAGTTGTAGATAAGTTTTTATCTTTGTCAGCAAACCAAATTGTTAAAGTATTTTTAACTGAAAACAAATTAGTTTTAAAACCAGAGGACGAAGAATTTTTATCAAAATATAACTTGAGAGATTTGTACAATTTATTGGAAAAAGATGCAGATACTCTAACAGAGGAAGAAACAAAATTTGTTACTTTATTCAATAAATACTATTTAGGACAGGTTGATGATTAAAAAGATAGTAATACTTTTAATAGTATGCTTTATAAATATCTCGTCAGCTTTAGCCATAACAGAACCACAAAAGTACTCAATTTTAGATGATTTTTATAAGGCTATGGAGAAATTCAAGGGTAGTAATGTTACTGTTGCTTACGAAGAATTTTCCCAAATCGTTAATGCAAGCCCAAGCGATAATGATTATATAAATATCGTTTTGGCTGGTAAACTTAGTGATATTGGGTTTTATAGTTTGGCAAACAAAGCTAGAGTAAAAATTAAGGATGAAGAAATTTCTCAAACTCCTATGAAAAATATTGATGAAATATTTTTTCAAACATCTCCAATAGAACCAGAAGATGAAATCTATTTAGGCGAATGCTTTTCTGATATTACTTATAACAATATGAGTAAAGAAATTGCAAATGATTTAACCTCAAATTATCAAATAAGAGAAAAATATGATTATGCTGAATATTTAACAGCACTTGCCTGGTATAAAAGTGGTAATTTAGAATACGCAAGTAATCATATCAACGATGCGATAGCAAGAAATTCAAAGAATGTTTCTTACAAATATTTATATGCAAAAATTTTAGCTGACGAGGGTCAAAAGGAGAAAGCTTTTAAAGTCGCTGAAAATATTAAAAAATCTGTTATTATGACAGATTTTTATGCTAAGAAATATAAAGAAATAGAAGAATATATTTTGTACAAAAATACAAAAGAAGAGAAACTAAAAAAATACCATTTAGCTTGTTATTACTACTATAGGGATGATTATTTACGTTCTTTAAAAGCAGTTCCGATGGTAAATGATAAAAATAATAAAGAAAATTCTATGATTTATGCGTTAATAAGTCAAAATTATGTGGCATTAAAAGAATATGAAAAAGCATCATCAAATGCTCAAAAGTCTTACAAATTAAATAAGAAAAATCCGAATGCTCTAATTTTGTTAGGTGATTTAGCATATCAAAAAGAAGACTATAGAGGAGCTTTGAAATATTACAAAGATGCGATGAAATATGATAAAACCACATATTATGCTGAGGTTAAGACTGCAGATGCAAGTTTAAAACTTGGTAGAACTTCTAAAGCACATGAAATTTTAGTAAAAGTTCTAAAAAATTCATCAGACAGTTACAAAGCATATTATTTGGAAGCGTTAATTGAAAAATATAAGGAATTAGCATATTTAAAAAAATCAATAGGCTTAAATTGTGAATTTGCAGACGGTTGGCTAGAGTTGGCTAATTATGAGAGAACAAAAGCTAATTATAAATTAGCTCAGATTTATCTTAATAATGCGTATAATCTTGACCAAAGTTATTACAAATATTATTATTATCAAGGACTCCTTTATAAGAGTTTAAAAGATAAAGAAAACGCAAAATATTATTTTCAAAAATGCAAAAAACTTAACCCAAAATTTACAGAAGTACAGAAAGAATTAAGAAGATGACAGATACAGAAAAGAAGAATATATTAATTGTAGAAGACCACGAATTGACAAGATTTGGATTAAAAACAAATTTTGAGGGAATGGATATAATCGATAACATTTACGAAGCGGAGGATGCTGACCAAGCTTTAAAACAATTCAAAGAGCATAAAATTGATTTGATTATTATGGATTTAGGTTTGCCAAATGTTGATGGTATAGAAACAACAAAGAGAATAAGATTAATTGATGCTAACGTAAAAATTATTATCTTAACTTCTCATAGTGACGAAAAAGCAGTTTTAAACAGTTTAAAAGCTGGTGCTAATGCTTATTGTTCAAAAGAAATCAACTTAAAAACTTTAGAAAATGTAGTAAAATCAGTTCTTGATGGTGCAGCATGGTTTGACCCAAGTATTGCTCATATAGTATTAAGAGCAGCTTCAACTCAACAAGATGCACCGGTTGATGGTCAAGTTGACTTTAACTTGACAGCAAGAGAACTTCAAATCTTGAAACTTATTGCAAAAGGATATAGCAACATTGAAATTGCGAAAGAATGTACAATTAGTATTAATACTATTAAAGCCCACGTTGCAAACATTTTGCAAAAGTTAGAAGTTGAAGATAGACTTCAAGCAGCACTAAAAGCAATCAAATATCAAATTGTTTAAAGGACAGTAAATGGCTGAATTAGGCAAAGTTTTAGTTATTGACGACAATCCTAAATTTTTAGAAGACTCATTACCTTTGTATGGTTATGAGGTAGAAGTTGCTACAGACGGGTTGAAAGCAATGAAAACTTTGTCAAAGAAAAATGATTTTGATATTGTATTGCTAGATGTGATGATGCCCAACATGAATGGTTGGGATGTATTAAAAGAAATTAGAGAAAATGAAAACACAAAGTTGTTACCAATAATAATGACGACAGCTATTAGTGAAGAACAAAAAATAGTAAAAGGTCTAAAAATGGGAGCTGACGATTATATTGTAAAACCATTTGTGCTTTCAACATTACTGGCAAGGATTGAGGCAGTAATAAGGCGTTCCACTTGGAACAAAAATGATAGCAACCAGATTGATATTAAAAAAGTAAAATCGGTAAATCATGAAATTACCCCAAAGGAATCTGTTGTGCTTGAACTTTTGACCAAAGGACTAAATAACAAGGAGATAGCAGACGAACTGAATATTACGGAAGTTACTGTTAAGACACATTTGAGAAATATTTATAAGAAGTTTAATGTTAACAGTCGAACCCAATTAGTTTTGATGGCTATGCAATTAAGTTCAAACTAGATTAAAACAGATTAAAGGAGATATTTTAAATGAGTGATTATTCAAAAGACGAGTTAATTACATTAATCCAAGAAAATCCACAAGAATTTAATGAATGGATTAAAGATAAAGAGGATGTAGATTTGAGTGAAGTAGATTTTTCAAACCTTGTTTTGGAAAATGTAAGCTTTGCAAATGCAGACTTGAACTCATCATCATTTGCTGATGCACAATTAACAGAGGTTAATTTTACAAATTGTGATTTGACATCAGTTGATTTTACAAGAACAAACCTTGTTGAATGTGATTTTTCAGAAAGTATTTTACCTGGTGCAGATTTCAGCTATGCGGTTGTTAGTTATTGCAACTTTACAGAGGCTGATATGACAGGTTGTGTATTCCAAGAATCAGATTTAACAAATTCAGACTTCTCAACTTCTGATAACTTATCTGCTTGCCGTTTTGATGAAGAAACAATTTGGTCAGACCAAGATAAATTACCAGAAGACTTTGATACAAGCTATAGCAACGACTTATCATCATTAAAAGACGATGATGATATGCCTGTTCATTCAGATTACTAATGCCACAGTTTTTAATAAATTCAAAAGATATAGACAGCAATATGATTATAATTGAGGACAAAGAAAATTATAATCATATTGCCAAGTCTTTGCGTGCAAGAGTCGGTGAAGACTTGCTTTTGATTGATGAAAATGAAATTCAATATGAAACAAAAGTAGTAGAGATTACTAAAAATTATGTAAAAGTTTCTATTGAAAATTCTTATAAATCAAAGCGTAAGCTTGATTATGACTTGTATATAGCGATTAGTCCTTTGAATAGTAATGCTATAAATACAATTTTTGAAAAGCTTACAGAGCTTGGTGTAAGAGGGTTTTATCCTATTTATACTGATAATTGTGCTGTAAAAAAAGATGTTATAACTAAAAAAATTGAACGCTGGCAAAAAATTTGCTATGAATCTTTTAAACAATGTGAAAGAGCTGATATTCCTACGTGTTTTGAATTAACTACTATTCAAGAGGTTATCAAAAAGGATTTTGACCATATTTTGTGTTTTACAGAACGTTCTAGTAAATATGGATTTAAAGAATTTTTAAATAATAATAAATTTAAGCAAAATGATAAAATTCTTGTTATAA
>ERZ808278.307-NODE-307-length-36261-cov-4.921367_pt1 | contig 36261 bp, 15 predicted proteins | sample MGYA00521239_ERZ808278 | MGnify/ENA primary metagenome ERZ808278 (study PRJEB31516, sample SAMN03275600) | gut metagenome | biome: mammalia-associated habitat; material: feces | host: Papio cynocephalus | place: Kenya | collected 2012-07-17 ... | reverse complement strand
GAAACAAAAAGGAAGAGATTATCTGCAAGATATTTGAAGAAATCTTGAATGTGGAGAAAGTTGGAATCAGGGACAGCTTCCTTGAACTTGGTGGACATTCTTTAAAAGCGACTCATCTTGCCAATCGGATAGAACTTGATACTGGAGTACGAATTGCAATAAAGGATATATTAACCAATGCTACCCCTGAAAAACTGGTGAAACTTTTGGAATGTAGCAAAGGAGAAGAATATGAACCGATTCTGAAAGCAGAGGTAAAAGAATACTATCCTATGTCAGAGGTGCAGAAACGTCTATTCATACTTGCACAGATGGATGAAATGAGTGTGAGTTACAATGTTCCGTATTGTTTCAGATTGTGTAATGGAATGCCTGATGAAGAAAGACTAAACAGCGCATTGCAGAAGCTGGCAGAACGACATGAAAGCTTAAGAACAGGTTTGTGTGCAGTAGATGGTGAGTTTAGACAGATTGTTTATCCACATGTAGATTTTAAACTTATAGTTAAAACCTTGGAAAAAGGTGAGATAAAGGACGAATTTGAAAACTTTATAAGACCATTTGATTTAGAATTACCACCATTGTTACGGGCAGAGCTGGTAAAAAATACGGCTAGTGAAGGCTGGTTATTACTAGATTTCCATCACAGTATTGTGGATGGTTACAGTATAAAACAGCTTCTAAAGGAGTTAGGAGATTTATATGATGGTAAGTATATTTCCGAACCTGCCTTACAATATAAAGATTATTCAGAATGGCTTACAAAGCGAGATATAAGTTCACAAGGAGTATTTTGGAAAAAGACTTTTGAGACTATGCTTGAAGACAAAGAGCTTCCAACGGATATACGAAGGTCAGACAGTACGGAACAAAATGCCTCAGTGGTAAAAAGAAAGATGGACTGGCTTGATTCGAAACAGGTTGACAAGATTTGTAGTGACCACGGAATTACAGCGCATATGTTTTTTATATCAATTTTATCCATGTTGCTTGCAAGATATTATGATTGCGAGGATGTCGTTGTGGGAATACCAGCGTCATGTAGAGTTCATCCAGATACCGAAAAGATAGTTGGAATGCTAGTAAATACTCTACCTGTAAGGTTAAAACCAGTAAGAAACATGCGTTTCTCAGAGTATATTGAGAATACACGAAATGTATTAGCAAATGCGCTTACGAATCAAGAGTATCCATTTAATGCAATAGTGGAAGATAGTTGTGTAAAGCGTTCCAAAGGAAAAAATCCTTTGTTTGATGTATTTTTTAACTATTTTGATCAAAACTTTTCGGAGAACATTACTACCCGCGATTTCACAGCAGAACCATATGAAATTGACTATGTCGTAGATAAATTTGATTTGGTGTTTGATGTAATAGTGAAAGATGGTGTATATTCGCTAGATATTACCTACAAAACAGGACTCTATTTTGAGAAGACTATACAACAGATGTCAGAACATTATGTTAATTTGATAAGATGGGCTTTAAAACATGAATTTGACACGATAGTTCATGCAGAGATGCTTTCGGAAACAGAAAAATTTCATCAGGGAACGAAGAAGAAATTTGATACTACATTAACTTTCCCTGATATGCTTCGAGCAAAAGTTGAGATTTGTGGTGAAAAAACAGCTCTTGTATGTCGTGAGCAAAGTATGAGTTATCAGCAGCTGCTGAAAGAGAGTAGTGCAGTTGCGGCAGCAATTTGTGAATTTGATTTTGGTGCAGAGAATATTGTTGGAGTAATGGCAAAACCAGGATTTGGAATGTTTGTTGGAGCGATTGCAGTTATGCTGTCTGGTAATGCATATATGCCAATCGATCCAGATTATCCAGATGAAAGAATCCGTTATATGCTTCATCAGAGTGGATGCAAACTGGTACTTGTAGAAGAAGGGGCGAAGGATTTTCATTTAGATTCGGATATACATGCGATGTACATAGAAGAAGCGGTACAGCATGTACAATGCAATCTTCCAGAAATCAAACCAGAACAACTGGCATATGTCATATTTACATCAGGTTCTTCGGGACAGCCAAAAGGTGTTATGATTGAGCACCGTTCCTTGGCAAACATGATTCAGTGGAACAATGATTACTATCATCTAACAGACAAGGATAAGACCACTAAATATGCTGGCTTTGGCTTTGATGCTTCTGTACATGAAATGTATCCTCCGCTAGCAGCTGGTGCTGAAATTCATATTATACCAGAAGAACTTCGTTTGGATATACGAGGAATATGTAGTTATATAGACAATCATTATATAAACATAGGTTTCTTCCCTACACCGATATGCGAATTAGTGTCAAAGGAAAAATGTAAAGCATTGAAAATGGTCATTACAGGTGGGGACAGACTGAAAAGCTATTCGAAAGACTATACAATATACAACAATTATGGGCCGACAGAATGTACCGTTCTTACGACAGTCTTTGCGGTTGACAAAGCGTGGGACAGTATTCCTATTGGTAAACCAATTGCTAATACAGAAATTTATATCGTAAATGATTTTGGTCAACTTCAACCTACTGGCCTTCCAGGTGAGATATGGATTGGAGGAGCAGGGTTAGCAAGAGGATATATAAATGATGAAAAAAGAACTGCGGAGCGTTTTATACCGAATCCATTTAGGAAAGGTGAAAGGCTGTACAGAACGGGTGATATTGGAAGGTGGCTGCCTGACGGCAATATTGAGTATTTAGGTAGAAATGATAATCAGGTAAAAGTAAGAGGAAATAGAATAGAACTGGGAGAAGTCGAGTCTGTCTGCACGAGTCGATGTGGCCTGACACAGTGTGTTGCAGTAGTTGATAACAGTACAGGTTCTGACAGAATCGTATTGTTTTATATGGCTAATGAAGATGTAAATCCTACAGAAGTAAGAAAAATACTTAGTGATTGTCTCCCTTACTATATGATTCCAGATGTATGGATTAGGCGTGATAGTTTTCCTTATTCACCGAATGGAAAATTAGATAGAAATAAATTAAAAGTCGAAGCAACAGAGGTAACGTTAGAAAAAACTTCAGTATCAGATTATGTTACTCAGAAACGCCAATTGACACAATACGAAAAGGTAGTTGAAGACGTATGGAGAAATGTACTTGGATTAGACAACATAGGGCTAAACGATAACTTTTTTGAAGTTGGTGGAACATCGCTTACATTGGTGTCTGTGCTTACTGGACTTGGACAAGACTTCCCAGGAGTTTTGAAGATTGCGGATTTATTCGCTAATCCGACGATAGAACAGTTAGCAGGATATATAGAGAGAAGTACAATAAAAACAAATCGTCACATTCTACGAGCTGTAAAACTGGCGAAAAATTGTTTTGGAGGCACAAGAGAAGCACAGTATCATTCAATAATCACTGGCAATATTCCAGAAGACTTTACGAATAAGTTTCGAGCAGCAGTGCTTTTTGCGGTTTCTAGATTCGCAGGGAACAAGTTTACATGTGTAGAAGAAAAAATTGCTGAAGATAGATATAAAACAGTAGAATGTGATTTGACAGAAGTTATGACTTTGGAAGAAACAGAAAGAAAGACTATATTTTCTGAAGAAGATTGGAGATTGGAACATGCAATAAAAAATCCTTCAGAAGGTATGTGTACCATTGGTATATATGTCGGAGATGTTAGTGAAATATCACAGGCAGAACAACACCAAATTGCTAAAATTTTCGATATATGGCTACAAGCTGATATAAGACAAGATGGTATACATATATGGTTGAAGAAGAACAGAAAAGAATTAAACGGTACAAAAACACAACAGCTGATGAGACTAATTACAGGTGTTGTAAATGCTGTTGCTGGTAATAAATCAAAGTAAAGGAGGACACCTGATAAATTTCGGTGTGAAAAAAAAATGAAGATTAAAGCTGTATTAATGCCAGGGCAGGGAAGTGCCTATGTTGGAATGGGAAAGACACTTTGCGAAAAATACGAGATAGCCAGAAAAACATTTGAAGAAGCAAGTGAGGCAATTTCCTGTGATTTAAAGAAAATGTGTTTCGTAGGAGATTTCTCTGAAATTGTGAAAACGGAAAATTCACAGCCAGCAATCTTGACTACAAGTGTGGCTGCGTTCCGTGTTCTTCAGGAAAACACAGATATTAAGCCTCATTATTATGCAGGTCATAGTTTAGGAGAATTTTCTGCACTTACTTGTGCAGAAGCGATTGATTTAGCTGATGCAGTAAGACTTGTTAGAAAAAGAGGAGAACTTATGGCAACAGCAGTCAAAGATACAGAAGGATTGATGACCGCTGTTGGAAAATTACCTATGGAGATGGTTGCTGAGGTATGTAACCGTATTTCAGAACCTGGAAATATTGTATGTATTTCAAATTATAATTCAGCTAAACAGAATGTAATATCAGGTAATCAGGCGGCAGTTATAGAAGCAGAAAAGCAGTTTTCTGCTATGGGAGCATCACTTAAGAGGCTGAATGTAAGTGCGCCTTTCCACTCTCCACTTATGCAACCTGCAGCAGAAGAGTTCAAACAAGTTCTTAAGGAATATGAATTTAGGAAACCAATCGTTCCTGTACTTTCTAATGTTACAGCAAGACCTCATGTAGCGGAGGAAATAAAAGAAAAACTTGCCGAGCAAATCGTATCACCTGTTCGTTGGGAGGAATCTATGGAGTATCTTAAGGAACAGAAGATAAGAATGGCAATTGAAGTGGGTCCAGGTAAGGTTCTAAAAAACCTTATGCGTGCAAACTTCAGTAATGTTAAGGCATTATCTTACGATGTATCAGATGATGCATTTGAGATTGAGAAACTGGTACTTCTAGACAAAGCTGTTCCATTTGTTTCACGATGTATGGGATTGGCAGTAGCGTCAAAGAACTTATGCACAGATAATTCCTATTATGAACAGCATGTTGTAGTTCCTTATCGTAAACTTCAAGATATGCAAGAAAAAATAGAGAAAGAGGAAAGACAAGCCTCTATGGATGAAGCAAGGGATGCAAAGGAATTACTTGTTGAGATACTAAATGCAAAAATGGTTGATAAAGCAGAAATTGAACAGAAATTAAATCGTCTTTTTATTGATACAGAAGTAACTGTCTAAAATAAATGTTTCAAATTGCAACAAGTATAACAAAAGAAGGAAGGTACAATGAAGAATAGTGAAATCTACCTAGATATTTTTAATGAAACAGCCATGACATCGGAAAATTATGTCTGTATAGAAGAAGAACTGGGCGAAAATTCCGAGGATATCGCGATTGTTGGTATGGCAGTGAAAGTGGGTTCATGTCAAGATAATGAGGAGTTTTGGGAAGCACTGAGCAGAGGAGAAGAATTAATTCGTGATTTTCCATCCTGGCGTGCAGATGATATTAGACCTTTTTGCAACCAGCTCAGCAGAAAATGTGAGAAATTTGGAAGGGAATGTTTCTTGGAACATATAGATTTGTTCAGTCCAGAGTTTTTTCATATGCTACCAAAAGATGCGGCTTTAATTGATCCAGCACAAAGAATGTTCCTTATGACTGCTTGGAGTGCACTTGAAGACGCATGCTTGTCTGCAAAAAAAATAGATGGGACAGATACAGGAGTTTATGTCGGATATACATCACCAACCGAGAATTACAGTGAGATTTTGGCACAATCTGATCCAGAGTATGCGGACAGAGCCATTCCAGGAAAAGTCAACTCTATCATTGCAAGTCGCTTAAGTTACTGGCTTAATTTAAAGGGACCTGCTGTTATGGTGGATACGGCATGTTCATCATCCTTAGCGGCTGTTCATGCGGCCTGTAGTGCAATACATCAAGGCGATTGCAAACAAGCGATAGTTGGCAGTGTGAAAATTAATTTGATGCCATTAGTGAGTAGTGGTGAGAATAGCGTATCTGTTATATCAACAGATGGAAGTACAAGAACATTTGATGTGAAGGCCAATGGTACAAATCCTGGAGAGGGTGTAGCAGCTTTGGTTTTGAAACCATTGAATGAGGCAGAGAAGGACAAGGATAGAATATATGCTGTGATTAAGGGAAGTGCATTAAATCAAGATGGTACTTCCGTTGGTATTACAGCACCGAATGCAGATGCGCAGGAGGAAGTTATCGTAAAAGCCTGGGAGAATGCAAGGATAAATCCAGAGCAGGTATCCTATATAGAGGCACATGGCACAGCGACGAAACTGGGAGATCCAGTAGAACTAACTGCAATGGATAGAGCTTTTCACAGATATACTGATAAAAAGCAGTTTTGCGCAGTTGGTTCTGTAAAGGCTAATTTAGGACATCTAGATTGTGCTTCTGGAATATTTGGATTGATTAAGTGCGTTCTTGAGTTAAGACATAAAACCTTACTTCCACAGATTAATTTTGCAAGTCCAAATAAAGAGATCGATTTTATATCTTCCGCTGTTTATGTTAATGAACAGGAAGCGTATTGGAATTCAGATGGTCCAAGGATTTGTGGAGTTAGCTCTTTTGGAATGAGTGGAACAAACTGCCATGTCGTTCTACAGGAATACGAGAATGATAGGGAGACTTACGAATGTCTCCCGATGGTACTACCGCTATCAGCACGAAATGAAGAAGAACTGATAGAAACAGCTGAACTTTTCAGTAGTTGGGTGAAAAAAGAGGGAATAAGTCTATCAGATTGTATTTATTCTGCGTCGATTAGTAGAAGTGACTATGACGTTCGAGCTGCGGTGATAGTGAAGTCAATGGATGACATTGAAAATCTGTCAGAACAGGTACAAAATATATGTAGTAAGACAGGCACTATAGCTTCGAAGGAATTGGATGAGGAAGCAAAATTAATTGTTCGTAAAGTGGTTTATGATAATAACGATAATTACGAAGATTTTCAGGAACTTTGCAGACTGTATCATGCAGGAGCAAATGTGGACTGGCAATCCCTTTATGAAACATTTCCAGTTACAAAAACATCCCTTCCTAGCTATCCGATGAAACTGCAGCGTTGTTGGGAAATGCCAGAAAATCATAACAAACAGGATAGGCAATATGAATATACAGAAAATGAACAGTTGATAGATACCTGCCTGATTTCCTCCCCACAATTAAATGTTTATAAAACAATTATGAGTGAGAGTACCCATACTGAGGTCAGGGAACATATTATTGGTGATAAAAATGTACTGGCAGGTACTGTGTACGTTGAAATGCTTCGCTGTGCAGCCAAAAAGGTGCTAAAAAATGATAAAATGCAAGTTGATAATCTGTTATTTATGAATGCAATGATCTTTGAAAAGGGGCAAACAAGAGAAGTACAGACAATATTGTACCTCAGAACGGATGATAAATACGATGTCACAATTCAGAGCAGACCAGTTGGTGAGGAAACGTGGGAGATTCATGCACAAGGTCAGGTTAGCGTATTGGCAGAAGAAAATCCAGAATCTGTAGATATAGAGAAGATGTTGCGAAGTATGGCTCAAAGACCACTCGAAAATGAGACTTCTCCAGTAGAGCAGCTTGTAACAACAGGGCCTAGATGGCAAGTTAATAGAGGATTATGGGTTGGCAATGAAGAGGCTGTTACGATGGCTGAGATAGACAGTAAATTTACAGATGAACTAAAAAAATATTATCTATATCCTTCCATGCTAGATGCTGCAGTGAACTGCAGTAGCGCTTTAAACGGAAATAATTTTTGTTTGCCTTATTACTATGGAACCCTTAAAATTTACGACAAAATACCTAAAAAGATATATTCTCATACCATTAGGAATGCAGCAGCATCTTCTTCAGATGGAGAACTAAATGTGTTTGATATTAGCATAGTTGATGAGTTTGGCAGAGTGATTGCCATAGTAAAGAACTATGCCATGAAGAAGGCAGGAGCAAGTCAGAAAAAACAATTTTATCAAAAAGAAGTTCCATGGATGCATACACTAAATTGGGTTAAAGAAACAACAGACTTTAAGGCTGCAAGACCAGAAAATGATGAAAAGGCAGTTATTGTAGTCAGAACAATTGATAATTGTAACGAGAGGTTGCTAGAAGAAATCAGAGATACCTTTAGAGGAAATATATATGAGTTAATTCTATGTGAATGGGAAATGAGGGACACAGCAAGAAAGTATTATAGTGCTCCAGGGGATTTGAATCGCATATGTACTTATTTTGAGGCATTTGATGAAACGGAAATCGCACGGGTTATTTTCATGGTGCAGGAACATAGAAGTGTATATACAATAGAAAAATTGGATGATGCAGTTGAAAATATGCTTCATGCATATTACAATATTATATATGTATTAGCATTCAATAAGAAACTTGGAAATCCCAGAGTTGATCTGATAATAAAAACAACTGGACCGGAAATTGATCCTATGGCTTTGGCGTTACAGGGAATGGGGAAATCCTTACTTAATGAGTATAGTCGTCTGAAAATGGGATGCATAGTGTATACGTCCGAGACTGAATTGAAACATGTTATCAATGAATTGTTTTACAGCCATAATGATTATCTGATCTTGTTGAAAAATGGTGAGCGTTTTGTAATGGGAATGAAGGAAGTCTCTATAGAACATGAGCCATCTTCTGAAAAGAAGTTTGAACTTACGAAGGGTGGCACGTACATAATAACAGGTGGTCTAGGTGGTATAGGACTTGTACTTGCAGAATATTTTGCAGAACTTGAGTCAAACATACGTTTAGTACTTATGTCACGACGAGAATTACTTCCTCAAGAGGAATGGGAGAAGGAAACAGACGTACTCTATAAGAGACTTTGTGAATTAAATTCCAAAGTCTCTGAGTTAATATATTGTTCTTGTGATGTATCAGATGAGAAGTCAGTAGAAAAACATGTAGAAAGTCTTGGTTGTGTTACCGGTATTGTACATGCAGCTGGTGTTGCTGGTGGAGGCTTTATCATAAAAAAAGACTGGGATGACTATCTAAAAGTACTAAAGCCAAAAATGCACGGAACGTTGAATATGCTTAATTTGTCAAGAAAATACAAGCCAGAATTTATAGTATTGTTTTCATCTTATTCTACGATTTTGCCAGTTGCAGGACAATCAGATTATATAAGTGCGAATTCTTTCATAGATGCTATGGTAGTTCAGAAAGATTCAGAATTGCCAGTGAAGGTAATCAATTGGAGTGGATGGAAAGAATGTGGAATGGCTTACGACAATGGCGGTGAAATGATTAGAACTCCAGTTACATTTTTAAGTAATGCAGAAGGTGTAGAATTGTTTGCTAAGGCTATGGTATTAGAAGAAAGACAAGTGCTGATAGGCAAGATAAATTGTGAGGTACTAGAAGAAGTTGCTGATGATTACAGCAAGGTGATACGCTTCCCTGATTATGTTACAGAAAAAATTAAAAATGGTCATGGTAACGTTAAAAATCAACGTGAAATTTACCATGTAACTATAACAGGAAAAGATGCTCCACTAACAGAGACAGAAACGAAAGTTTCACAGGCATGGGCCAAAGTGCTTGGTCTTAAGGAGATACATTATCAGGATAAATTTCTTGAGATAGGTGGAGATTCACTATCTGCTACTTATCTGCAGAAAGAGTTAAATAATAGTTATCCTCAAGCTATGGATATTACGGATGTGTTTGTATATTCTTCAATTAAGGAAATGGCAGATTTTATTGACAGTAAGATACAGCAAGAAAGAAAAGAAGAAAGTATGGAACAGAGACATTTAAATGAAGATAAAGGAAAATCTACAACTAGTTTTGCTAAGAATGCAAAAGGCGATTTGAATGAACTGTTGCAGATGCTTGCAGATGGAAAAATAGACGTTAAGGAAGCTGGCAAGTATATTTAGAAGAATATGGGAGGAAAAATGCCTTGAACAGTGTTAAAGAGTATATTTTGGAACAGGTCAGTAAAAAGGAGTTAAATCCTGAAAGTGCACTTTCGTATCTTCAGGAATTGGAGAAGGTAAATGACAGTGATAATAGAATTGCAGTAGTGGGAATGGCATGTAATCTTCCAGAAGCGACGAATTACACAGAATTCTGGAAGAATCTTTTAAATGAACGAGAATGCCTTGGATATATGCCTATTGAATTCGTAGAGTACTATAAGGCTTCGGAAGATCCTAGATTTGCAGAGGCGCTAGGAACCAAGCCAGTTAATGTTGCTGAAAGACGATTAAAAGGAAGAAATGCATATATTAAGGATTCTGATAAATTTGATGCAGCATTTTTTAATATTGCTCCGAGAGAAGCACGATATATGGATCCGTGTCAGAGAGTATTTCTTGAAACTGCGTGTGGAGCAATTGAAGATGCTGGATACAGCCTTAATGAATTGATGGGCAGTGATATAGGTGTATTTGTTGGAAAAGACCACAATAATTCTGAATTTTATAAGATGAGTACAAAGCCTGATTCACTTAGCGAAACAGGAAGCTGGCATGGGATATTGGCTAGCCGTATCAGTTATATTTTTAATTTTAGAGGACCTGCATTGGTTATAGACACTGCTTGTTCATCAGGTCTTGTTTGTGTACATGAAGCATGTAGAGCCCTACAGGCAGGTGATTGTAGTATGGCAATCGCAGGCGGAATCTCAGTAGGAGGCGGAGCTGGAGGCGGAGACGATGAGGAATCGACTGATGCTCTTGGTGCAGTATTAGCGGGGGATTCAACAGTACGTCCTTTTGATAAAAAGTCAGCAGGAACTGTATTTGGAGAAGGTTGTGCGGCATTGCTTTTAAAACCTCTTTCAAAAGCTGTTGCAGATGGGGACTATATCCATGGAATCATTACAGCCAGTGCTACGAACAATGATGGAGCGTCTAATGGAATTACAGCACCTAATCCAGTAGCACAGACAGATGTCATATGTAAAGCGTGGGAAAGTGCAGGAATCGATCCAAGAAAGATATCTTATGTGGAAACTCACGGAACGGGAACATTACTTGGTGACCCAATTGAATTTAAAGCTCTAAATAATGCATTTCGAAAGTATACTGATAAGAAGCAATTTTGTGGAATTGGCTCAGCTAAGAGTAATGTGGGGCATCTTATTGCAGCTTCAGGTTGCGTAGGGCTTATGAAGGTTATACTATCCATGCAACATAGAACACTTCCTGCAAGCCTTAATTTTGAAGAACCTAATCCACATATTGATTTTTTAGATTCCTCACTTTATCTGGTGGATCACACGTCACCATGGGGAAGCGAGGACGAAACATTATATGCAGGTGTAAGTAGTTTTGGATTCAGTGGTACAAATGTGCATGTAGTACTTGAAAGTGCAGAAAAATATCAGCCTAAGAAAAAAACAGCTGAAAGCCGTCCGAGAATACTGACAATATCCGCTAAAACAGAATGGTCTTTGAAACAGATTGTTAAGAATTATTCTGACTTTGTAGATAGCAATCCTGACTTGGATTTGGATGCATTTTGTGCTACAGCATTACTCGGAAGAGGACATTACAACTTCCGTGTTGCAGTTGCATTTACCGATTATGGTGATTTAAAGAATAAGCTTAACCACATGAACTGGAGTGGATACAATAATGCTTATGATGATGTATATTATGGAAGTTATAAAGTAGTATCAGATAGAAGAACGGATAGAAGTGAAGGTGAGTATTCAGAATCGGAAGTACGAGAGACCAATCGTCTTGCAGATGAGACTCTTAGCAAAATAACAGCAGGTGATGGCAGTTTTGAAGATTACAAGCAACTATGTATATATTACATACGTGGTGCTTCTATTTCATGGAGAAAACTATTCAAGGATAATATTCCACATAAACTACCAATTCCTACTTACTCTTTTGAAAGGACACTCTATTGGGCTGAGCCTAAGGTTATGAAAGCTGGAGGCGTTGGAATAGAAGGTGAAGAAAATGGTCACCCACTTGTGGAAAGATGTCTGCTTAAATCAATCAATCAGGATATTTATACGACCAGATTTAGTGTGAAAAAACATTGGGTACTTCATGATCATGTTATCATGGGTAGAAATATTCTTCCAGGAACAGCCTATGTTGAAATTGCTAGAGAAGCTTGTTCGAAGTATATAGAAGGTCCTATGGAATTAAGAAATCTATGTTTTATGACACCTCTTGGTGTTGATCCAGACGAAGAAGTTGAAGCTCAGATTATCGTGAAAAAATTTAAGGATCATTTAGAGTTTATGATGGCCACTGAAAAACGTGGGATAGATAGTGAAGGTACGGAATGGGTTAAACATGTGGAAGGTGAAGCATATAAACTGGATCCAGAAAGTGTTCCTGAGAAGCTGGATTTAAGTGTACTTGAAGATCCGAACCTGATGAGCAAAACGGTTACATTAGCAAAATTGGGTACTCCTGATGCAGCTATGTGCTTTGGCGCTAGATGGGATAATGTTAGACGTGTATATATTTCACCAACCTATAAATATGTAGATGCAAGATTAGCAGATGAATTTATAGATGATTTGAAGGTCTTCCAGTTCCAGACTAGTCTTTTAGACGAAGCGGTTAATGCAGGGGTATTAGCTGATAAGGAACAGATGTATCTGCCATTTATTTATAAGAGCATTAAATTGTACAAACCTTTACCACAGGGAGTGTATAGTAGAGCTTTATGTAAGGATCCAGAGGGAAAGAGTGATGAAATCAGTACTTATGATGTTCAGCTTGCAGATGAGGAAGGCAACATTCTTGTGGATATCTCGGATTATAGCGTGAAAAAGGTACATAAGTTTAATGACTATGAAGAGAAAACATATTATCGTATTGACTGGGTGAAAAAGGAAGGTTCAGAAGAAAGAAAGAATAATCTCGGCAATGTATTGTTCGTAGGAAGTGATGTTCTCGATGAAAGTTTAAGGTCAGGAATCACGAAGATATCTGAAAATGTCATTATGGTGAATCATGGAACAGAGTACTACCAGAAGGATGATAATCATTTTATGGTTGGATGCAGTGAAGAGGATTACAAATCATTGTGTGCCACGATTGCAGACAGAAAGCTGAATACGATTGTATATGCAGGGTGTTTTGAACCAGAGAAAGCTGAAAAAAATCTTTCTATGCTTGAAACGGAATTAGAAAATGGTGACTATGGTTTATTCATGCTTGTGAAAGCGCTTATTAAGTCAAAAATTAAGGGCAATATAGATGTGTTGGTATTAACTGACCATGCGTCACTGATAACTGGTTTGGAAAAGACAGTTAAACCAGAAAATACATCTTTGGCAGGAATGGCAAAATGTATTTCAAAGGAATATCCAAATCTTGAAACAAGAATTATCGATTCGGATGAGATTACAGATACAGAAACTATTTTGAATGAAATGCTTAGTGGGGGACATTGTGAATTTGTTGCATATCGTGGAAAAGAAAGATATGAAGAGTGTCTTGTAAAATTTGAGCGAACCAATCAGATGGATGAGATACCGCTGGACATTTCGGACGGTTGTGTGCTGATTACTGGAGGTGCAGGCGGACTAGGAATTGAGACAGCAAAATATATAGTTGAGAGAGAGGTTTCAAATATCTGCTTGCTAAACAGGAGTACATTCCCAGAAGAACAAGAATGGCAACAAATCCTTGAGGATGACAGTAATAGAAAACTTTGTAATGCAATTCGTGCAATGTTAAGCCTGAGAGAGAAAGGCATAAATGTATTTACAAAAAAGGCTGATGTAGCCAATGAAGCAGATATGAGAGCGATTGTTTCTGAACTTGAAGCTGAGTATGGATGTGTGTCAGCAGTGATTCACTGTGCAGGTATAGCGGGTGAAGGTTTTATGGTAAACAAGCCGATTGATACATTTAAGAGCGTACTTTCTCCTAAGGTACAAGGTACAAAAGTACTTGATATGGTACTCAACTGGGACAAGTTAAAGATGTTTGTAGCATTTTCTTCTATGACAAGTCTTATGGGTGGGCCTGGACAAAGTGATTATACGGCAGCGAATGCTTATCTTGACGGTTTTGCGCAACAGAGCGCTCTTATAGGAAAACCAGTGGTTACATTGAATTGGCCTGCATGGAGTGAAACAGGTATGGCTGTTGACTATCAAGTGGCTGATGCACATACTATTTTTCGTGCTGTTGATAACAAGACAGCAATTGTGTACTTAAATGATGCTATATCCTACAGGCTTAGAAATGTTGTTCCAGGTGAGATAAATTATAAAGCTATGGCAATGCTTGAAAATGAGTTGCCATTGAATGTGGCTCAAAATATACAGAGAGCGATTGATATCCAGAAAAAGAAGCTAGAAGGTGAAGCTGGAAATGAGTCAAATAAACACAGAATACAGAACATTGTATTACTTGGTAATGCATCTGGAGAATATACAGATACTGAGAAAAAAGTTGCGTATATATATGCTGGAGTCTTGGATATAAAGGAAATTGATATATATGACAATTACAATGCTCTGGGTGGTAATTCGATGACTTCGACAGAAATATTAAAAATACTAAATCAGTATTTTGATAATATTTTAGATGTATCAGATGTGTTTTCCTATCCTACAGTATTTGAAATGGCAGAGTACATCGATAGCAAACTCTATTCTAAAAACAGCACCGTTGAGAAGGAGGAGAATATTAATGAACTGCTAGGACAGTTCGAAAGCGGGGAGATTGAGGTAGATAAAATGCTGGATTTCTTTAATAATCAATAAAGATAAAAAGATTGATATACAAAAGATTAGAAATGAACTAGCAGGATGAGAGGGGCAAAAGCCTCATTACAAAAAAGTGTATAGAAGGCTTTTGCTCTCAACTTATAGCATTCAGTATTATAAATTAATTTAAAGGAGAAATTATCAATGGAAAACATCATTGAAATAAGGCAGTTAGTAAAGAAGTATAAGGAACATGAAGCAGTTAAAGGAATTGACCTTGACATAAAAGAAGGGGAAATATTCGGTCTTCTAGGTCCTAATGGAGCAGGAAAGACTACAACGATCAGTATGATCGTAGGTATTCTTAAGATTAGTAGTGGTTCTATTAAAATTTTTGGAAAAGACATCAACAAAGAAAGTGCTGAAATCAAGAAAAACATAGGTTATGTACCTCAAGACCTTGCTTTTTTTGAGACTATGAATGCATATGACAACGTAACATATTGGGGTAGATTATATGGGCTTTCTGGAAAAAATTTGAAGAAGTCTGTGCAGGAAGCTTTGGAATACACAGGTTTGTGGGATAGAAGGAAAGATAAAGCGTCAAGTTATTCTGGAGGTATGAAGCGACGTCTAAATATTGCCTGTGCAATCGTACATAAACCTAAGCTATTATTTATGGACGAGCCAACAGTAGGTGTTGACCCACAATCAAGAAATAGTGTTCTCGAGTCAATTAAGGAACTTAACAAAAATGGTACTACTGTAGTATATACTTCTCACTATATGGAAGAAGTTGAGGCTATCTGTGATAGAGTAGCCATTATGGATTTTGGTAAAGTGATAGCATTGGGTACTATTGATGAACTGATTGCAGATATTGTTAAAGATGAGTGTGTGGCACTTGAAATTGACGCAATTGATGCCAAAGTATACAACGATATAAAGAGTATGGACGGCGTAATCAGATGTGAAAAAGAAGGTAGTCTTATTAATGTACATGTGGATCCAAATGTACTTACGACTATCAAACTTATTGAAGATTTAATTGCCCAAAAGCTGGACATTAAGGCAATTAATGTTGAAAAATCGAACCTAGAATCTGTATTTTTAAGCTTAACTGGTAAAAAGCTGAGAGATTAATAATAAAATTACGAAAGGATTGAAATAACATGAATAATACTTTCTATCAAATGCTTCATTCGTTTAAGAGAACATTTACGGATACGAAGCCTCTGATATCAAAATTTGCAACAATCGCTATAGTAATATTGATACTCGGCTCAGCTTTTTCTAATGCGTTTGATTCTCAATCTAAGTCACTTGAACCTGTACGTTTAGGATATCTAAATGAAGACGAAGGTGAAGTTGGAAAAACTATGCTTGATAATCTTATGGAGTCAGAAGACATAGATGCATGGATTAGTTTAGTAAAGGTTAATAGTTTTGAAGAGGGTCAGAGCTTAGCTGGTGATTCTGATGTAGCCGATGAGGATCAAATTGAAGGAATGATATATTTTGAACCAGATTTCTCGAAGAAATATGAGAATGATGAACCGTGTACAGTTAAGATTTATACTGGTAAGACATCACAGATGGATTCTATTATAATTAAATGTGTATTTAACACATTTACTAGCGTAGTGGATCTGAATAAGGTCATCGTTGAAGAATTTGGTACTTATATAAGTAAGGAGTACTCATCAGATAGTGGTGTTGAGGAACTTCCGATGAAATCCGAAGATAAACCAAGTGCTATGGACTATTATGCAATTGCCATGCTAATGATGTTTTTGATATTTAGTGCAGAATATGGCTGTGATGCCATAGCAGAAGACTATCTTGGAGTAATCGGAGACAGAATTAAGACTACTCCATTAAAACCATATCAGCAGTATATTGGGAAAATGTCCGGGTTATGTTTATCTTCCACATTACAAGGTCTATTTTTAGTTATTTTTACGAAGATACTTTATGATGTAAACTGGGGTAATAATTTTCCATTATTGCTTCTAATCATTTTTTCAATGTCATGTACTGCTGTAGCTATAGGTTCATTACTATGTATGCTTACTCGTGATAGAGCAAGGGGACAGTCTTTGGTTTCAATCGTTGTAATTGCTTCTACTTTTTTAGCTGGTGGATTTGTTTATATGGACATGGGCCAGTTAAAATATCTGTCACCTAACTATTTTGGACATACAGCACTGACTTCTATGATTTACACTGGTCGTATGGCGACTACCTATCTTTATATAGAGATACTGTGGTGCTTTACTATAGTAGCAGGCATCATAACAGTTATTTTATCTAGGAGGAAGAAAGCATGACAATACTGATAAATAACCTTAGAAGAATATTCGGCAAACCTATAAATATAATTTTAATGATCGTTGTTCCTTTGGTTTTGAACATTTTCTTCATCTCTGTTTCAAGTGGTTCTCAGAAGTACACAATTGGAGTGATAGATTATGATGATTCAAAACTTACCCAGTTAATTCTTGCAGAATTAAAAGATGAGGCAAAGATTGTTGATATTGAAGATAAAGAAGATGCTATAAAAGCTGCATTGATTAATTCAGAAATCAGTCTTGCATTAAAGATTGAAAAGGGATATGCTGAGAAAATTATTAATGGTGAAGATGCAAAATTTCAGACATTTGCAATTACTGAAAATAATCAATCGGAACCAATCAGACTTTTGATTGAAAGTTTAACAACTTCAGCGAGAGAACTAGGTAGGCAGTCGAAAGGAGACTCTGACAAATTTTATAAAGCAATGGATGCTTATGCAAAAGGCACTTTGTTGACAGAGTATGAAACTTTCGAATTTACTAAACAGGAAACGGTAAATCGTACTGTGACATCACTTGGATACCTGGCAATGGGTATGATGTTTTTAATGACGTTTGCAACGACATTATTGTTGGAAGATAGAAAATTTGGAGTATTTAGTAGAATTGCAACTACACCAGTATCACGTGCAAGCTATTTAGTTCAACATTTATTTAGCTATATTGTAGTAGCGGTGATTCAAATTGTACTGATATTTAATATCATTCCGCAGATAGTTGACATTAGTTATGGTAGTACAGCCAAGATTAAAAGTAGTGTTACTCTAGTGACATTGCTTTTTGCAGGAGTCTGCATAGCAATTGGTATTACGATAAGCCGATTTGCCAAGAATTCCAATATGGTAAGTGCATTGCTTAGTCTAATTAATTTACCAGTACTGATGCTTGGAGGTTGTTTATGGCCTAGGGAAATCATGCCAGATGCCGTTCAACGTATTGGTGATTTTGTACCAACAACTTGGTTTTTGGAGGCTGCAAAGGGTGTTTTACATGGGGAAGGACTTGGCAGTGTGGCAAAGGATTTAGCGCTGATGGCAGGACTAATAGTAGTATTATTGACAGTATCTTTTGTAGTCAAGACAGATGATAAATAATAATTATTTAGTTTAGCAGTCACAAAGATGTATAGACTTATATTCTTGATTTGCATAAATCGTCATAAGATAAAAAAATAAAATGCAATAGGAAGCTGAGGTTAGAATGCTATATAAACTAATCCGCAGCTTCCATAAAATCATAGTGTATTACCTTAGATAGGTGATGAATTTTACTATGTTACAATAATAAGAGGAGAAATACCAGTACATACTGGTTAGTATACGAATATGATTAAAAAAACATTTTTGTTTCCTGGTCAGGGAGCGCAGTACGTTGGAATGGGAAAGAAACTCTGCGAAAAATATGATATTGTAAAAAAAACATTTGATGAAGCTGATGAGGCTCTTGGATTTTCTTTAAGTGATTTATGTTTTAATGGTGATATTGTTGAACTTACAAAGACACAAAATGCACAGCCAGCAATTCTTACGGTGAGTGTTGCAATGTTCAGAGTTCTATTGGAAAAGAACATAATTCCCGATATGATGGTAGGTCATAGTTTGGGTGAAATTTCCGCACTTACTTGTGCAGATGCATTGCCTTTTGCAGATGCGGTATGCCTTGCAAGAAAAAGAGGAGAACTGATGCAGGAAGCAGTTCCACAGGGAGAGGGTGCTATGGCAGCCATAATGACGCGAGATATTGATATGCTTAAACAACTTTGTGAAGAATTTTCTTCACAAGGAAAAGGAATTGTAAGCATAGCAAATTACAACAGTCACACACAACAGGTAATATCAGGAAATGCGAATGCAGTTAACAATGTAGTAGAGAAACTTAAACAAGATAATATCCAGACTAAGCTGTTAAATGTTAGCGGCCCTTTTCATTGTATGCTTATGAAACCAGCAGCTGATAAATTCAGAGAGGTTCTTGCATCCTGCAACTTTAATGAGTTGAAATATCCTATTTTAGCAAATGTTACAGCGATGCCATATGCTGGTGTTTCAGATATAAAGGATAATCTGACGGCTCAGATATTCAATCCTGTACGTTGGACGGAAAGTATGACCTATCTAAAGAAATATATGACGAGTTACTGCGTAGAGGTTGGTCCTGGACGTGTACTTAAGAATATGATGAAGACTAATGTTTCTGACATACCAGTGTATGCTTTTGATACGGAAGAGGATAAGCTTTACGAATGTGTAGAAAATTCTTTCATACCATTTGTATCAAGAGCCATGGGAATCGCAGTTGCAACTAAAAATACAAATTGGGATGATGACCTATATAGAAGTGGTGTTATTGAACCTTATAATGAGATGAAGGCACTTCAGTTCAATATAGAGAATGAAGGTCGAAAAGCAACAGAAGATGAGATGAAGGAGACGATTAAACTACTTCTTAAGATATTTGCAACCAAGGGAACACCTATAGAAGAACAGAAAAACAGATTGGAGGAACTGTTTGCTGATTCTGGTCAGCAAGTCTTTTTTAAGAATTTTGATATGAACAGTATAACAGTTTAGAAGGGGCAGGTGTAGGATGCAGAATTTGGATTTAAATTTCAATTTTGATATGGACCACCTGGATGCGGATGTACTTAAGACAGATTGCAATAGTATATCAGAAGAAAATGATGCAAGAAGCATAGCGGTCATTGGGATTGATGCCAAAATTGGAGATGCGGGCACAGTTGATGAGATATGGCAAGTCTTCTTGGAAGGAAAGAATATGATATCTGAGTTGTCTGCTGCACGTAGGAAAGATGCTCAGAAGCTATTGGCGAGTGAAGGAAGAAAAAGAAGCGAGTTTGCTAGATTGGCATATCTTTCGCGAATCGATCTTTTTGATCCAGAATTGTTTCATATATCTCCAATGGAGGCTGAATACATTGATCCTGCTCAAAGAATATTTCTTGAATCAGCGTGGTCTGCGCTTGAAGATGCTGGATATGGAGGCAATAAGTTATATGGTAGTAGAACTGGCGTTTATGTAGGATATAGTAGCAAAAGTTCATTTGAAGAAATACAAGCAAATATTCCAAATGAAGCACTTGGGCTTGCAGTATCAGGACATGCCAATTCATTTATGGCTGGCAGACTGAGTTATTTACTTAATCTAAAGGGACCAGCAATTATCATTGATACAGCATGTTCTTCGTCTATGGTTGCTTTACATGAGGCATGTAGGGCATTGAGAAATAAAGATATAACGATGGCTGTAGTTGGTAGTGTGCATGTGACTTTGTGCCCCGATGATGGTCAGAAGCAGATGGGCACATCTTCTTCGAGTGGATATACCAAAAGTTTTGATGGAAAGGCTGATGGGACAGGTGGAGGCGAGGGTGTCATTAACCTAGTGCTTAAACCATTAAGTGATGCGGTTGTAGATAATGATCATATATATGGTGTAATTAAAGGAAGTTGTGTTAATCAAGATGGAAAAAGCATTGGATTGACAGCACCAAATTCAGAGGCTCAGGCTGATGTCATAATAGGCGCATGGAAGGATGCTGGTGTAAAACCAGAAAGCATCACATATATTGAAGCTCACGGTACTGCTACAAAGCTTGGCGATCCTGTTGAGATAGGAGGACTTACTGCTGCCTTTTCTAAATATACCGACAGAAAACAATTTAGCGCAATCGGTGCAGCAAAGTCAAATTTTGGACATTTGGATTGCGCAGCAGGACTGTTAGGAGTACTGAAAGTTTTACTTATGATGCAGAATCGCATAATTCCTCCCACTATTCATTTTAGTACACCAAACAATAAGATTGATTATCTTCACTCCCCAGTGTATATCAATGATAAGATTAAAAAATGGGAGACAGATGACGGAATATTGACAGCGGGAGTAAGTTCTTTTGGACTTAGTGGAACAAATTGTCATGTGATACTACAATCCTATGAAGAGGATAAGAACAGTCAAAGAGAATTTAGGGCTAACTATTTATTGACGGCATCGGCAAGAGATAAGAAAACTTTAATGAAGCTGCTCAAAAGTTACCAAGATTTTTTGGCGAAGCAAGAGGAACATAATTTTCAAGATTTTTGCTATACGATAAATACAGGCAGAGGTCAATATGAGCATAGATTTGCAGGAGTATTTTCAGATGAGTCAGAGTTTCTTGCTTTGGATGAGACAGATTTGCTTTCTAAAAAATATTATTCGAATTTTACGCAAGTACAGAAAAAAGAAACAGATAGGAATTTAATAACACAGAACGAACGCAGAATGAATCATGAACGTGCAAAGCAGTTATGCAGTATTGGTCATGAAACGGAATTAGCGGAACTTTATTTAAAAGGTACTGAAATTGATTTTGAGCCTCTTTATGAAGATGAGATAGTGTACAGAATCAGTGCACCTGTATATCCATTTCATCACAGGCGATTTGAATTTTCTATAGGGAATGGACATGAAAATAAGAAGGAAAAACAGCCATATGTGGTAACAGAAAAAGCAATAAATCCTTTGCTAGACAGATGTGCTATAGAGTCTGACAATTTGTGGATATTTGAAAAGCTGGTATCTCTCGACACTTGTCTAGAAATTCGTGAGCACTGTATAAATGGTGTTAATGTTCTTCCAGGAACAGCATATGTTGAAATGGCACATGCTGTGGGGCAGTACATATACGGCTCGGTTTTCTTTACATATACGGAAATTACATTTTACAATCTTATGGTGTGCAGGCATGATGAAAAACGCATTCTCCATGCAATTGCCCAAAAAGATGGAGAAAAGCTTAGTTTAAGGATGCTTAGCCGAAATCATGAGGATTCAGATTGGATACTTCATGCAGAAATGAGTATCAAAAAGGGATATGAGCAACAAACTCATAAAAAAGTGGACATTGATTCACTATTGGCAGAATACAACAGAAAACTTGAATGTACAAAGAGTACAGAAGAAGGAAGTTTTGTACAACTCGGATCACATTGGGATTGTGCTAGAAATATATATATTGGGGACAACACACTGGTATTGTGTGCCCAAGTAAGAGAAGAGCTGGAACATGATATACTGGACTATTATATTTTCCCTGCACTTCTTGATGGCTCAGTAAATGCTGGAAACATATTGTTAGGTGAAATATATTTACCATTTAATTACAAAAATGCAGTTTTCTATGGAGAACTGAAAGGGAGGATATATAGCAGAATCGTTAGATTGAATCCTAGTAAGCCAAATAGAGAAGTTGAACTGTTCAAGGTAGAAATTTATGATGAAGATGGAAATTTGCTTGGAGAGGTTCAGCAATATGCACTGAAACGCTGTAATGAAGCGAATTGGCTTTTTGAAAGTTTGATGAGTAAAGATGTTCATGAAGTATGTTGGAAACCAGATGAACGGAGCAATATAACGTCCAATAGGATGTCAGATACTGCAGTTGTGGTTTTATGGCAAGGACAGCATGAGGAAGAAATGCTATCAGCTGTGAAAAACAGATATCGGGATGTTATTTGTATATATATAGGAGAAAGTTCAGGAAAAATTGCACAGAACAGCTATGAAGTTCGAAATACAGAAGATGAAATGTCAACGGTGATACGACAGCTAAAAATTCCAGAGGAGACCGTAATAATAAATCTTCTGTCTGACAAATCAGATGACTTAGAGGTTAATGAAGAGGCGTTTAGTGGACTTCGTGGAACGTTTAATCTAGCAAAAGCACTTTGTAGTCATTCCAAGCACATAACCCTTGCTTGTATTGTGAAGAATGCAGGAATTATTAGTTGCACAGAAAAGAATATTAATCCCATAGGGCGTTCCGTGATGGGGTTTGTTTCTTGTCTTGAACTTGAACAGAGCACGATAGATGCGTGCATTATTGATACAGACGAATTAACAGATGTTGAATTGTTACTAGATGAAATCAATCATGCTGACCGAAGAACCATAGTGGGCTACAGGAAAAATGTCAGATATGCAGAGCATATTTGTAAGAAGCTTGACAAAAAAGAGCCTATTGTACCAAGAGATGGTGATGTGGTTGTAATTCCTGGAGGATATGGTGGAATCGGATTGGCAGTAAGTGAATACCTTTTGAGCCATAACAGAGAAACGAAGATTGTTTTATTAAGTAGAACAGGGGCAATTGAGGATGCAAATGATAAGAGATTTAATCAATTGCAAGCTCTGATAGGTAAAGGATATCAAATATCTGTCTGGAAGGCAGATGTAACACAACGGCATGAGGTAGCAGATGTAGTCAATAGAGTGCGCAAGGAATATGGGCACATTGATGGTGTTATTTATGCTGCTGGTGTCGGAGAAGAGGGAATGCTGGTAAATAAAACTTGGGATGATGAGTGGAAGATTGTGAAAACGAAAGCGGTCGGCGTGTGGAATATAGATATGGAAACATGTAATGATAATTTGAGATATTTTATTATGTTTTCTAGCATTACTTCACTATTTGGCTCTGGAGGTCAGACAGGATATGCGGCAGGAAATGCTTTTCTTGACAGTTATGTTTTAAGTAGTACACGGAAAGAGTGTGTGACTATGACGATAAACTGGACTGGATGGAAAGAATCAGGTATGGCATTTAATTGGGGCGTTGATATGTCAAAGAGCGATCTGCATTATGTTTCAGATGAAGAAGGCAGAGAACTGTTTGGTGCAGCGCTTAGAACAGGACTTAGAAGAATTGCTATATTACGTTTTCATAACAAGTTGGATGCTCATAAATGTGAAGAATTGCAAAGCAGGATAAAACTGCCGGAGGAATATATAATGAATAATGATGTAAAAGAAGAATCACATGAGCAGGAGATCGCAATCTATGGTAAAAGCCCAGACAATCTTACAGAAGAGGAAAAAAATCTTGCACTTGCCTGGAGTAGAACTTTGAAAATAAATGAGGTCAATATTTTTTCAAAGTTTTTCGAAATAGGAGGTAATTCCTTACTAGCTTCTTATCTACAGAAAGAGATTAATAAAATATATCCTTCTACTGTTTCGATTACGGATGTATTTGCTTATTCGACGATTGTAGATATGGCTGCTTATATATCTGAGAAAAATGGAACATCCAAAGAACACACTGTGATTGACCAAAATAAAGATGTGGATATCGAAGATTTGGTGCAGCAATTTGTTCAAGGAGATTTAAGTATTGAAGAGATGGAACATTTGATTTAAGGAAGAAAGGTGAGCGAGATGCAAGAGATAAAGAAATATATAATTAAACAGTTGAGTCAAGGATTGATTGGTCAAGATGAAGCGGTTACTTTCTTGAAAGAATTGCAGAATACTCAGCGTGAAGAATCTGGAAATGTAGCTATTATAGGTATATCCTGTCGTCTTCCTATGGCTAATGATTTTGAGGAGTATTGGGAAAATTTAATTAATGGCAGGTGCTGCTTTTGTTCTAAACCTGCGGATAAATTGCTTATCGACAAATCATATCAAAATCCATATTATGAAGAATTTGCTGGAATAAAGATTCCAGAAGATTTTGATAAGCTTGAAAGTATAGTAGGAGCATATATTCAAGATAATGATAAATTTGATCCAGATTTTTTTAACATTTCACCAAGAGAAGCAACGTATATAGATCCTGCACAACGAGTATTCCTTGAAATGGCATGGTCGGCTTTGGAGGATGCAGGTTACAGCTGCGGTACAATAAATGATACAAAGACAGGTGTGTTTGTCGGAAAAGATTACTCCAATTCAATGCATTATAAAATGATAACAGCTCCAGATGCAATGAAGACAACTGGAACGTGGGAAGGTTTGTTAGCAAGTAGACTGAGTTATGCATTCAACCTTACAGGGCCAACGATGGTGATTGATACTGCTTGTTCATCTGGGCTTGTTGCAGTGCATGAGGCTTGTAATTCAATTCGTAACGGTGAGTGTGAAATGGCTCTTGCAGGTGGTCTTTCAATTGGTGCAGGTGGAGCATCAACAGATAAAGACGATGATGATGACAAGGAGCAGTCTGAAAAGGAGGATACAAATTCAAGTACTCTTGGAGCAGTATCTTCAAATGATAATCGTGTACGTACATTTGATAAGAAATGTAGCGGTTCTGTGTTTGGTGAAGGAATCGTTGTATTTATGCTTAAGTCATATGAGAATGCAGTTAAGGACGGAGACCATATTTATGCTGTCATTAAGGGAAGTGCTATAAATAATGATGGAGCTTCCAATGGAATAACTGCACCGAATCCATTGGCACAGGCAGCGGTTATTACAGAAGCATGGAAGAAAGCCCAAGTTTCTCCAGATACGATTGATTACATTGAGGCTCATGGAACAGGTACATTACTTGGGGACCCGATAGAAGTTCTTGGAATTACGAAAGCTTTTGAAAAGCAAACAAATAAAAAACAATTCTGTGGTATCGGTTCTGTAAAGACTAATATTGGTCACTTAGTTGCAGCTTCTGGATGTGCCAGTCTGTTGAAAGTTACATTGGCATTACAGAATCATATGATTCCACCAAGTATCAATTTTGAAGAACCGAACCAGAATATTGACTTTCTAAATTCACCTATTTATGTCGTAGATAAGCCTACTTTATGGGAAAGAAATGACAGAAGCAGACGTGCAGGTATTAACGCATTTGGATTTAGTGGAACTAACTGCCATATGGTTGTAGAGGAAGCACCAGTAACATCCAGCGAATCATCAACTAAAAGAGACAGGAATATCATTGCATTTTCAGGTAGGACAGAAACTTCCCTGAAGGCGTTGATAAAGAAATACTGTGAATTCCTTAAGAGAGATAGAAAATTGAACTTTGATGATGTTTGCTATACAGCAAATGTAGGAAGAGGACATTATAGCTGTAGAGTGGTAGTTATTGCAGAAGATGCAGATGATTTGAAAAAGAAACTGAGCAAACTTGTAGAACAGGATTTTGAGATAAAAGAACTTCAGAATATTTACATTGGAAAACACAGAATCGTTTCAGAGAGATATTTGCATAGAGCAGAAGGTGAGCTTACCGAACGTGAATCGAGAGAACTTACGATAGAGGCACAGGACTTGATTCGTGACTTGGCATGTCAGGAAGAATACGAACATGATAAGCTCGATAGACTCGCATATTTATATGCCAAGGGAGCAGGTGTTGAGTGGAAAAATCTATATAAAAACGAAAAACACAGTAAGGTTTCATTACCTACATACTGTTTTGATCGCATTTCCTATTGGGCGGATCCGAAAGTTTCACAAATCGATCCGGAAGTGAATACAAGTGCAAATAATAGTTTTCACCCTGTTGTTGATAAGGTTCTTGTGTCATCTTATGATGAAACTATATTTCTTGCAAGATTTGATCTTACAAAGCATTGGTTTGTTAAAGAACACAAGATTATGGGTAGCAATATAGTACCAGGTACAGCTTATATCGAAGTAGTAAAGGCAGCATGTAAAGAGTATTTTAACACGGACAGAATTGAAATCAGTTCTCTTACCTTTATTCAGCCTTTAGTAGTAGGGGAAGAACCTGTAGCAACTCACATAATTCTTAAAAAGACCCAAAAGGGGATTAACTTTAAGGTTGCAACGAGAGCCAATGAAAGTAGTGATAAGTGGCTACTTCATGCGGAAGGTAGTGTACAGCCACTAACGGAAAATCCTGTTTCTGAGTTTAATGTCTCAGAATATGCAAAAGACGGTAAAGAGTTTATAATTGCAATACCTGAAAATGAAACAGACGAGTTAGTATATATGGGGCCAAGGTGGCATTGTATAAAACATATATACCAAAACGATGATGTATTGCAGAGTGAAGTTGAACTGGATGATAAATTTGTCAAAGACTTAGAGCATTATGAGTATCATCCAAGTCTTGCAGATGCGGCACTTAATATCCCACTTCAGGTATATATTGAAAATGCAATGTATCTCCCATTGGCTTACAAGGGATTAAAGATATATGGAAATTTGCCAAAGCATTTTTACAGTAGACTCAAGAAATTGTCAGGAGGAAATGGATCAGAAACCATAAGCTTTAAAGTTGAATTTGCAGATGAAAAGGGCAATATACTTGTTGAAATTGATGAATATACAACAAAGAAGGTTGGCAAGTTTAACAGTTATGTTGCGAATACCTATTATGGAGTGAAATGGGATAAATTAAATAACAATTCTGTAGACAGCAAAGAAATAAAGATTAGTGGAAATGTAATGATCTTTACAGACGGTGGCAATCTTGCATTAGAATTGACAAAGAAACTGACAGATGCGGAAAGAATTATTTCTGTTAAGATTGACGATAAGTGTGAGAGTCTTGGAAATGACTGTTACTGTGTAGACGGAACCGAGGCTGGATATACATGGCTGTTTGAACAAATCCGTATAAATACACTAGACCACGTATTCCATTTTGCAGGAATCAATACACTAAAAAAAGATACCGATATTGCAGATTACGAAAACGAGCGTAAGCGTACACTATATAGTATGTTCTTATTCCCTAAAGTTCTGTTACGATGTATTACAGGAAAGACCGCATTTTATATATTTGGTGAAAATGCTCACATCATTACAGGTGAGGAAGGAACAATCAAACCTATAAGTAATGCCTTTTTGTCGATGGTAAAAACATTATGTTCTGAGTGTACCAATTGCACATTCAGGGGATTTGATATTACAGAAAAGGAAACAGTTGACCAGATATATTCAGCAGTAGTGAAGGATGATAATCGTCTTATTACTGCACTCAGAGGAAATGACCGTTTTGGGGAAGTACTTGAGGAAACTGATACGGAAAATATGCCTCAGAACGAATTAGAAATTCATAAAGAGGGAATCTATGTTATTACTGGAGGTACAGGAGGACTGGGACTTGAGATGGCAAGATACATTGCTGAAGTTGGAGCGGGAAATATTTGCCTGATTGCAAGACGCGCTCTTCCAGAACGTGGAAAATGGGAAATGATTCTTTCGAAAAACAGGGGAAGAAAAGTGGTTAATTGTATCAACACCATTCAGGCTTTGGAGGAAAAGGGCATAAATGTAGTTATTAAGCAAGCAGATGTAAGTAGCTTCGACGATATGAAAAATACATTTGGAGAACTTACAGAGACATTTGGCAGAATAAATGGTGTAATCCACTGTGCGGGTGTAGCAGGCGATGGATTTTTATACAATAAATCAGAAGAGACCTTTAATGAAGTTATAGAACCAAAAATAAGAGGAAGCCTGATAATGTATGAATTGCTTAAGCAGAACATACCAGATTTCATTATAATGTTTTCTTCCATGCAAACTATTTTTGGTGGAGCAGGACAAGGAGATTACACAGCGGCCAACTCCTTTATGGATACATTTGCATCCTATCTTCAAGAGAAGGGAATCCCAGCGAAAGCAATTAACTGGCCAGGATGGAGCGAAACAGGTATGGCGGTTGACTATGGTGTTTCAGATACTATGACATTATTCAAGTCTATTACCAACAAAAAAGCCCTTATTGGATTTGATTTCATTCTGCATCATGATATAAGCAATGTGATCCCAGGTGAAATTAATATGGAATTTCTTTATAAAGTGGGAGATAAGTTACCTTTTGAGCTGTCACGTTCACTTAAAAAGGCAGTGGAACGTTTTGCTGCCAAAAACAGTGACATGGAAGAAAAACAGAAAGGACGCCGTTTTAATCCAGATGAACTAGTTATACACGGTAAGCTGAACAATGAATATACAGATATTGAGAGGACGGTCGCATTTACTTATGCAGCAGTGCTTGACCTTAATGAAATTGATGTATTTGAGAACTTCAATTCCATGGGTGGTGATTCAATTATTGCAGCTGAAGTACTAAAGCAGTTGAATATACAATATAATGATATGCTCAATATTTCGGATATGTTTACATATCCATGTGTAATTGAGATGGCTGATCATATAGCTGAGCTTGTTTCAAAATAAAATGAAATGTCACATCTGATTTGTTCTTACAAATTGGATGTGATATTCAGAGATAGGTTTAAAAATGTAAAAAAGGAAAGACTAGGAGGTAGTTTGGTGAGGGAAACACGTGTAATAATCAAAGTAGGGAAAGTATTTGCAAGTATAGCAGCAGTAATAATGCTGATAGCAGGAATCTTAATTCTAATTACTGCCATTCAGCAAGCAATGATGGGGGCTGGTAAAATTGCAGAATGCGGTAACATAAGCATATACGGATTACTTGGTAGTGAAGAAAATACCACAGTAATCTCAAATAGTGTGATGATTGTAGGTGCAATTCTTTGTTTCTTAGAAGCAGCAGCAGCATCTTTGGTTAATTTATGCCTAAAAAAGGTTCTTAACGATGGAGAAATATTTAATCAACAGAATGAAAAGAGAATAAGAAATCTTGGAATTGTTTTAACTGTGGTATTTGCAGTAGTAAACATGATTTTAGCACTCTATGTAAATTATAATGATATTATATTTAAACATGAATATGCTGATAAACTTATAAAGCAATTAGGTTCTGCCTGTATGTTTTCCGTTGGAGTTGGTGTGGTTTTTATTATTTTATCGGTATTTATTAAGGCAGGATATGAAGAACGTAATGTTAGCAAATAAATGGAGGATATTACAATGCGCTTAGCCGTAAATTTTCCAGATGAAATGTCTTTCTATACTGGTATGGGAAGAGAGTTGTATGAGAATTATCCTGCTACTCGAAAAATGTTTAGGCGATTAAAAAAATATGCAGGATATGATCTAAAAAGATTTATATATGACAATGATATGAAATTGTCTGAAAATCAGAAACGTATAGCGGTACTTGTTACCAGTATCGCTATATACAGAGAATGGCAGAATACATCCGACATTAGACCTGATTATCTGTGTGGAAAAGGGATTGGATACATAAGTGCGTTAGTTTGTGGAGGGAAACTTCCTCTATGGTATGCTGTATGGAGAATGAGAAGAGGGAAAATACATAAGCCGTCCTTTACTGAAGTAAGTGAGACAATATGTAATACAGAAGAGAGAGATAAAAATAATGCATTGGATTGTGAAGTATTGCTTGAAATAGGACCTTCTTCTCATACAACAGAGACAGAACAGATAAATCAATCTAAGTCACAACTTAAAGTTTATTTTGACAATCCTCATGATTCATCATTTATCTTGGACAATATCAAGAACCAAAAGTTATTTAATTATCTTTATGCAGCGAGAAGGCTGTCTGGGATAGCTGTCGCAACACAAAATCATTCTGCAAATTCCGAGGATTATATACAACTAGATACAGCATATATGGAATTGACACAAAGAATTAGTAATGCATTAAAAGAAAAATATGAAAGGAATCGTCCATTTACTGAAGACGGTTTCAAAGAATGTGCAGAAGATTTAAAAAATATATTGTATATAAAGAAAGTGAATCGTGAAGAAGTATCAGAACAATTTGTAGCGCTTCAAAATGAAACAGGAATTAATATGCGTGAATTTTTTGAAGAATGGATATTATAGTAATTGGAATTGTATCAGTAGAGAATACGCTGAATCATTAATACTGATATAAGTAAAGCAGATAAGTAACAAGAAAATGAAAAATAAGAGCTGAAAGTCGGTTAGATTAATCTAGATATATCACTATCAGCTCTATTTTAAAAGGAATAAATCACGTCAAAGCCTGAAAGACAATAGTTAAGGCTTGACAGAATAGGAAGGAAAATTAAGTGGCTGATTCTAACAGGCTATCGAAGTTTGTGCTGGAAGAACTTCAGGCAAATCGTATAGGTAAAGAATTTGCGATATCTTTAATAAAAAAAATAAATGAGCGAGAAGATATTGCGATTATTGGGATGGGATGTAAGGTAGCTGATGCTGAGAGCTATGATGAGTATTGGGACCTGATAGTGAATAAAAAGACAACGATAAAAAGATGCACGAGTAAGAGAGTAGATCTAGTTCGAGATATATTTCCAAAAAGTTTTACAAATGATGAGCGTAAATATTCGAAGGGAACATATTTTGACGATATTGACATGTTTGATGCTAACTTTTTTTCTATGGGGGAAGAGGAGGCAACCATGCTTGGTCCAGGACATAGATTGATGTTGCAGACAGTATACAAGACCTTGGAGGATGGAGGTTATCTTGGTCAGAATAATGAAGATAACAAAACAGGTATATTTGTTGGTACTAACTTTGCCAAAGATATGTTGTACTCCTATTCAGGTATTGAGTTAAGACACTATGGTTTTGATTTTACGTTTGAGCATATGCTCGGAAATTGGAGCAGCGGTCTTTCTACAAAATTAGCAAGTATTTTAGATTTAAAAGGTGGCGCCTATTCAGTGGATGCAAGTTGTCCATCGGCAGCAGTTGCTATCTATAACGCATGTATGGCTTTAAAGAGCAAACAATGCAGTATGGCAGTAGCAGGAGGTTTAATGCTGGATATTGTTCCAATTAAAAGAATGGGCGGTTCGGGGTCTATGTTTACTCATGAGGACAATGTGATATCAAGAAACTATGATAGCGATCCAGGAGGTGCTTATGCAGGAGAAGCTTGTGGTGCATTACTTTTAAAACCCCTTGACAAGGCACTTGAAGATGGCGATAGGATACATGGTATTATCTGTGGTGCATCATTTAATAATAATGGTGCAAATGGTTCTTTTACACAGGGGAGTTCAGAGGATGTAAAAAAGGTAATCATTACTGCAATAAAGAATGCTCAGATTTCTGCTGAAGATATTGATTTTCTAGAAGGGGAAGGAATTATAAATAAGATTGAGGAAGGATTGGAGGTTTCTGGATTTATTGATGCTTTCCAAACTTTTGGTGATAAGAGACAGTTTTGCGGACTTGGAAGTATATCTCCTAATCTAGGTTATCTTCAGGCCTCTATAGGTGTGTTGCAGATGATTAAGATTCTTATGGCAATGAAACATGAAACGATACCTCCACAATGTCATTTCAGTGAACCGACAGAAATGGTCAATTTTATAAAATCACCATTCTATATTAATACAGATCCTAAGAAGTGGGAGAAAAGAGGAGATAAACCGAGATACGCTGCGAGTTATGCATATGGATATGGTGGAAATAATCTATTTACAGTGGTAAAGGAACCACCCGAGATACCACATTCAACTGTAGAAGGGAGTAAGGAATTGTTTGTTCTGTCAGCAGCAACAGATAAATCATTTGATAAATACATCCGAGCATACATAGACTTTTTATCTGATGATTCTCAAGAAGTGGGATTGGCAGAAATATGCTATACAGCTTCCGTATGCAGGATATTAAGACCAGAATGTAGATTAGCAGTAGTGGCAGATAGCAAGGAGTCACTTCTTAAAATCCTAAAAGAGTATGTAACAGAAGGGATTGCATCTGACAATTTATTTATAGGGATTATGCCGAATCATTCGATGGAGATAAATCGTAAAAAGACCAGAATATCATCAAAAGATAAGGAGCTTTATGAACTTGCGCAAGGTTTTTGTAGCGGGAACGATTATGATTTTAAAGAACTTTATGAAGGAAGAAAAATCATCAAATGTCAGTTGCCAGCTTATCCTTTTGATAAGGCATCTTATTGGACGAAAAAGAGAAATAGGAACATTTTAAAAATCCTTATGAATAACAAACAGAAAGGGTAATGTTTATGTACAATATAAAATTATTTTGTATTCCTTATTCAGGTGGTAACGCAGGGGTATATTACAAATGGAAGAATTCACTTTTACCTGGAATCAATCTTTGCCCCATTGAAGTTGCAGGACATGGACGAAGAATAAAGGAAGGTTTTTATGACGATGTGGAGGCAGCCGCAGATGACCTTAGCGAGGAAATTTTACGTGAATTAAAAGAGGATGAACCTTATGCAATCTTTGGGCATAGCTTAGGAGCTTTGATTACTTTTGAGGTTTATTATGCATTGAAAAGAAAGGGAGCACATGAGCCTGTGCATATTTTTTTCTCAGGAAGAAAGTCTCCAGACGATATAGGTGTGCCTACAGCGACGTATAAGCTTCCAGAAAAAGAGTTTATGGAAAAGGTCTCTTGGTATGGAGGAGGGACTGGAGAAATTATGCAAAATCGAGAATTACTCAATGTATTTGTGCCGATTCTCAGGGCAGATTTCCGTATTGGTGAAACGTATGAATATAAGCCACATTCTGAGAAAATTAAGTGCGATATAACTATTATGAATGGAACAGAAGATGGCAGTGTAATGACATGTGACCTTGAAAGATGGAAACAACATGCAGAGAAGAAATGTGGTTTTGAACGTGTTAAAGGAAGCCACTTTTTTATTATAGAAAATATTGAAGAAACCGTTGCAATTATAAATAATGTACTAAAAGAAAGATTATCATAGTTTAATAAAATTTAGGGTGTTGAAAGAAACCATGTAGTAGCAAAGTCGCTATATTTACGATAAACAGGAGGAAACAAATATGGATTTATTTGAAAAATGCTATGAGACCAACAATGCGAAATTGATGAGAGATGCAGGATTGTACTTGTATTTTCATGAAATGAATTCTCGTCAGGATGCAGTTGTTATGATGGAAGGCAAGAGGAAAATAATGCTTGGTTCCAATAACTATTTAGGACTGACAAGCAACCCGGAATTAGTAGAAGTAGGAATTCATACTCTTGAAAAATATGGTACTGGCTGTGGAGGATCAAGAATCCTTAACGGAACAATGGAGTTACATACAGAGCTTGAGAATGAGATTGCTTCTTTTTTGCATAAAGAGGATGCAATTGTATTTGCAGCAGGATTTCAGACGAATATTGGAATTATCAGTTCTTTAGTTGGACTTCATGATTATGTGATCAGTGATAAAGAAAATCACGCATCCATTTATGATGGGTGTAGATTATCAAATGGAAAAATGCTTACGTACAAGCATTCCGATATGCAGGATTTAGAGATACAACTTCAGAAAGTGCCTGAAACAAGTGGCTGCCTGATTGTTACAGATGGTGTATTCTCTATGGGAGGAGATATTGCTAAGCTTCCAGAGATATGTACTCTTGCAAAAAAGTACGGTGCGAGAGTTATGGTGGATGATGCCCATGCACTTGGCGTAATCGGAGTAGGTGGCAGGGGTACTGCAAGTCATTTTGGACTTGAAGACCAAGTTGATATTATAATGGGGACTTTATCAAAATCACTTGCTTCTATTGGTGGATATGTTGCTGGGGATGCTCAAGTTGTAGATTATATCAAAAATCAGGCAAGATCATTTATGTTTGCGACAGGACTTCCACCAGTTAACACGGCTATTGCACTTGCTGCACTTCGTCATATTGAAGCACATCCTGAGATTGTGCAGAAGCTGATGGATTTAGCTTATTATGCAAGAGAATCATTTAGAAGAAAAGATGTTCCAACGATTAAGTCCAGTACGCCTATTATTCCTGTCCTTACCTACGATACACTTGGAACCTTGTCGAAAGCCTCAAAGTGTTTTCAAAACGGTGTATATATAAATGCAGTATTACCTCCAGCGTGTGCGGAAGGCATGGGACTTCTAAGAGCCTCATGTATGGCTACCTTGACGAAACCTCTTATTGACGAAGCAACTGATATTATTGCGGATGTCGTTCTTTATGATGAATAAATTTATTCATTCAATATTCAGCAAAATGTCTTATCAAATTATCAATACATATATCAATGTGGAGCAGGGAGATTGGATAGTATGAAAAAGGTTGTAATAATCGGAGGAGGAATTTCGGGACTAACTGCAGGAATTTATCTGCAATTTGCAGGATTTAAAACAATAATTCTAGAGAAAAATAGAGTTCCTGGTGGAGAGTGTATGGGCTGGAAACGTGAAGGCTTCACCATAGATAACTGCATCCGGTGGCTTACTGACAGTAAAAATGGAAGTCATATGAATCAACTATGGAAAAATATAGGCATGCTTGGCGATGATGTGGAGCTTTATGAAAGAGACGCATTTTTTTCATATAGCAAGAATGGTATGACAGTCACGTTCTGGCGTGATTTAGAACGTACAAGAAAAGAATTGCTTGAACTTGCACCAGAAGATACGGAAAATATTGAAAAATTGATTGCAAATGTTAGGAAGGCAGAATGCAGGCATGTTCCAATTCAAAAACCTATGGACAAAATGGGCATTAAAGATTTTATGAAGATGGCTGCATCTATGAAGGAAGTACCAGCTGTTGAGAAGGCATACAAAGGGATGAGTATAACAGATCTTGCTGCAAGTTTTAAAAATCCGATTATTAGTAAGGCTTTACGCCAAATGGTTTTTGAGGATAATCGTGCTTCTTCCTTTATTTTTTCTTACGCAGCAATAACTGGTGGAAACGGTGATATTCCACTTGGGGGATCGCTTGCAGCATCACTTAGAATAGCCGATAGATACCGACTACTCGGTGGAGAACTTCGTCTTGGTACACCAGTTAGAAATGTCGTAATCAATAAGAACCGTGCTACTGGTGTTGTGCTAGAAGGTGGATATCAAATTGAAGCAGATTATGTAATATGTGCAACGGACGTGAACCATATTTTTACAAGGCTTCTACCAAACAAGTATATGTCGAAATCTTTAAAAGAGAGATTTAAAGATACAGATAATTATTCAATTTATAGTGGATTTCATGTAGCATTTTCGATTGATGAAAAAGGAATAGTTCCTTCTGGTACCAATTTCTTTGATTGTCAGGAATTTTCTATTGCACGTAGTAAAGCAGATACTTTTAGAGTGACATGCTTTGACTATGATCCTTCCCTTTCACCAGAAGGTAAGTCGGTAATTCAAGTACAGATACAACAGCGTTCTGATGATTGTGAGTATTGGGTAAGACTGCGAGCAACGGATCCTTTGGCATATGAAAAGCGTAAGATGGAATACGCAAAATTACTTCAGAATATCGTGGAGAAAGAATTTCCACAGCTTGTTGGAAAAATTCGCATGCTCGATGCATGGACTCCTGCAACCTATGTAAGATCTTGCAATGCATATAAGGGTGCATTTATGGCTTTCGCATCAGGAAAAAATGCTAAGTCGGGCAATATTCCAGGTGTAGTGAAAGGTTTAGAGAATGTATTTCTTGCGGGTCAGTGGGTAATGGGATCAGGAGGACTCCCACTTGCATCTGCAGCCGGAAGATTTGCGTCATGGAGAATTGAAAAAAAGGAATCTTAATTTTGAATACACTGCTTATTGCTTGACTTTATGTGGAGCAATAAGCAAAACGAATAAACCTTTATTAGGGAGTGATGAACTATGGAAAATAAAAACACTGATATTAAATGGTTTACTGCCTCTCCTGTACAGTTGAGAATATATACTGCGAACTTGTTCAATTCTGATAGCACCT